>OJJJ01000045.1_pt1 | contig 91545 bp, 84 predicted proteins | sample 1596311 | NCBI WGS metagenome assembly OJJJ01 (sample SAMEA4350140, study PRJEB24818) | metagenome | biome: human; feature: gut; material: faeces | place: Denmark | collected 2013-09
TAGCACCAATTCCCCGTGACGAACGACGCCTGATGCAGAAAGCGATCCATAAAACGCACGATAAAAATTATGCCCGTCGGCTGACTGCCATGCTGATGATGCACCGCGGCTGTCGCGTCAGCGACGTTGCCAGAACGCTTTGCTGTGCCCGTTCCTCCGTCGGCCGCTGGATTAACTGGTTCACGCTGTCGGGTGTTGCAGGACTGAAATCATTACCTGCCGGGTGTGCCCGTCGCTGGCCTTTTGAGCATATCTGCATGTTTTTACGTGAGCTGGTAAAACATGCTCCCGGCGATTTTGGCTACCAGCGATCACGCTGGAGCTCAGAGCTTCTGGCAATAAAAATCAATGAGATAACTGGGTGTCAGTTACACGGGTGCAGCGCATGGCGCGGGTGCATCATTATGGGTTGCGGGATCGGCTGGTGCGTGGGGGCGAAGATGTGCGGTATGAGGCCAGGCCGCTGATGGGTATAAATAATGAAACAATGGGGAAGATTGAATAAATCATAATTAATAACTTGATTTTGTGATGGCAATAGCTTTTATTTAATTGAGATATATCCCATTGCTATCATCGGTACGATGTAAAATTTGATTTTTCATCGTAGTCTTGTTCTTAGTATTAAAAAGGATTTATATGTCTGAAGATAACGAAATTTCCCAAAATGAAACCACTCCAGAAGTTGCATCTGAAACAACGCCTGTAGTTAAAGTAAGGAAGCCTAGAAAAAAAGCGACCAAACCAAAGCGTGACTTCCCTCAATACTCTCTAGAAGATTGTAGAAAAATAGCTGACTGTCTGAAGGAATTTAACGCCGGTAACCCATGGGCACCAGGTGAAGTTGCTAAAGCACTGGGTTTAGGTAAAGGGCCAAATTTTTTCTACATGACTGCGTCTGCTCGAGATTACGGCATAACCGTGGGTACTCGCGACACAAGCAAAATTGAACTTACGGAATTAGGGAAGAGTTTAGTATATCCTAAATCACAGGAGGAAGAAGGCAATGCAATATTAAGTAGCTTCTTAAATATAGACTTATTTAAGAAAGTATATGATTACTATCAAGGTGGTAACCTACCTGAGATTGAATATTTAAAGAATACTCTAAAAACTGAATTCGGTATAGATGATCAATTACAAGACGACTTTTATAACTTATATCAACAAAACCTCAAATACGTTCGAGAAAAAGTCGCTAGAGAAGATAGCATTAGTACTAACTCAGTTAATGACAAAACTGCCACAGCTAGTAGTTCCATTATGCTCGGTGAATCTCAAGGGCAAAGTAAACTTATTGCATTTGTTGCTATGCCTTTTTCAGAAAAAACGTCTAACTACCCGCATGGTTATTTTGATGAAGTACTTAAACATCTCATTACGCCTTCTGCGGTGAAGGCTGGATTTAATGCTAAGACGGCAAAAAAAGCAGGGAGTGAAGTTATTCAATCTACGATTGTCAACGATCTTGATGCTGCTGATCTTGTGATAGTTGATCTAACTGAACACAATCCAAATGTGCTTTTTGAATTAGGTATGAGGATTGCCTTTAGTAAACCTGTCTGTTTGATCAGAGCAAAAGGTACTGCACCTATATTTGATATAGACCACATGTTAAGAGTCTATGATTATAATCCTTGCTTATGGCCTTCTACGCTAGAAAGCGATATTCCACAATTGTCAGAGCATATAAAAGAAACATGGATAAATAGGAGAGAGCGTTCATACCTCGATATTCTTAGAGAAAATAAAAGCTAAATAGTTGCGCGGAATAACGCTACTCTTTTGCCAGCCCATGTTGACCTCCGGAAAACGGGCTGGCGGTTTCCATAAAATGGTGAACTTTTTTTAGCAACTGCCACATTGAACGGCACTGATGATTCCGGGTTATCGTGTCATGTAGCGCCTGTCATAACCGCTCAACGTGGTTCACAGTAAACATCCCGTATAACCGGGTCACGGAGATCAGTCAGGGGAAATGGGGCTGAAATTAATCTCTGTTTGTTGGGCAATACGCCGTTCGCCACAGCGATAAACAGATGGAGCGAGCTATGTCGGCATATGGGCTAATTGCAGGGCCAGTTGATTAATAACAAAAATCCCGCGTAAGTTTCCTTAAGCGGGATTTTCTAAATTTGGCTCCTCTGACTGGACTCGAACCAGTGACATACGGATTAACAGTCCGCCGTTCTACCGACTGAACTACAGAGGAATCGTGTGAACGGGGCGCATATTATCGACGTCTGCCGGGCTTGTCAAAGGGTGGCACCACGCATTTGGTTCGTTTGCTGACAAAACAGGCAAAGTGGCTTTTTTGGCAACGGATTGCACCGTTATTGTGCAGATATACCTCTTATGGGGCAGATCATAAACCGCTGTTTCAGTAATAAAAGGGGCGTCAGTAATTAGGTTTCCTTATTTTCAGGCAGTTAGCGAACATATCAGACCTCTTCCCAAAACTGGCATTCATATTGCAAAACCTGTTTAAACAATGACAGCCGGTTCCGGCACAGCATGACAACAGGGGGCAAAATGAACTTAAGACGACTGAAATACTTCGTAAAAATCGTCGATATCGGCAGCCTGACTCAAGCGGCAGAAGTGCTGCATATTGCGCAGCCTGCCCTGAGCCAGCAGGTGGCTACGCTGGAAGGTGAGATGGATCAGCAACTGTTGATTCGCACCAAGCGCGGCGTAACGCCAACCGAAGCAGGAAAAATTTTGTATACCCATGCCCGGACGATTTTGCGTCAGTGTGAACAGGCGCAACTGGCGGTGAATAACGTAGGGCAGACCTTAAGCGGGCACGTCTCCATTGGTCTGGCTCCCGGAACCGCTGCCTCTTCTATCACGATGCCGCTGCTGCAGGCTGTGCGATCTGAACTGCCTGAGGTGCTGGTTTATCTGCATGAGAACAGCGGTTCTGTGCTGAATGACAAGCTGCTCAACGGCCAGCTGGATATGGCCGTGCTTTACGACCGTTCTCCGGTAGCCGGGATCACCAGCCAGCCACTGCTGAAAGAAGATCTTTATCTGGTGGGTACCCGCGACTGTCCGGGGCAAAGTGTCGATCTGACCGCGGTTGCAGAGATGAATTTGTTCCTGCCGCGTGATTACAGCGCCGTGCGCGTGCGCGTGGATGAAGCCTTTTCGCTGCGTCGCCTGACGGCTAAAATTATCGGTGAAATCGACTCCATCTCGACGCTGACGGCCGCGATTGCCAGCGGAATGGGCGTTACCGTATTACCTGAATCCGCCGCACGTTCGCTATGCAGCGCAGCAAACGGCTGGATGGCACGTATCACGACGCCGTCCATGAGTTTGCCGTTGTCGCTGAATATGTCCGCGCGCGGCTCGCTGACACCACAGGCGCAGGCGGTGAAAGAGATTTTGATGTCTCTGGTGAGCAAGCCGTCGCTGGAGAATCGCGAACTGCAGCTTGTGAGCTGATATTCCATAAAAGCATAAGATGCTGGTTTTTATTATTTGTTCTGCAGCCTGGCTAACTCTAACAATAGAGCCATGTCACAAGCGCCGGAGTGAATCGTGAATTTCCAGCAACTTAAAATTATTCGTGAGGCGGCCAGGCGGGATTACAACCTGACTGAAGTCGCCAATATGCTTTACACCTCGCAGTCGGGCGTGAGCCGCCATATTCGTGAGCTGGAAGAAGAGCTCGGTATTGAGATTTTCATCCGCCGCGGTAAGCGTCTGCTGGGGATGACGGAGCCTGGCAAGGCATTGCTGGTTATCGCTGAGCGTATTCTCAACGAGGCCAGCAACGTTCGCCGTCTGGCCGATCTCTTCACCAATGACGCCTCGGGCGTGCTGACCATCGCCACTACTCACACGCAGGCACGCTACAGTTTGCCGCCCGTGATTAAAGCATTTCGCGAGCTTTTCCCTGACGTCCGTCTGGAGCTTATCCAGGGCACACCGCAGGAAATTGAAGTGCTGTTGCAGAATGGTGGAGCAGATATTGGTATCGCCAGCGAACGACTCAGCACCGATCCACTGCTGGTGGCTTTCCCCTGGTTTCGTTGGTACCACAGCCTGCTTTTGCCAGCCGATCACCCGCTTAACCAGGTATCACCGCTGACGCTTGAAGAGATCAGCAAATGGCCGTTGATTACCTATCGACAGGGTATAACCGGGCGTTCACGTATCGACGAAGCCTTCAACCGCAAAGGGTTGACGCCGGATGTGGTGCTCAGCGCTCAGGACTCCGATGTGATCAAAACGTATGTAGCGTTAGGGCTGGGTATCGGCCTGGTGGCGGAGCAATCCGGTGGCGAGCAGGAGTCAGGAGAACTGGTGCGTCTTGATACCCGTCACCTGTTTGATGCGAATACCGTCTGGCTTGGCCTGAAACGCGGTCAACTGCAGCGCAACTACGTGTGGCGGTTTATCGAGCTATGCAATGCGGGATTATCGGTCGATGATATCAAGCGCCAGGTGATGGAACCGGAAGAAGTGGCGATTGATTATCAGATTTAAACACGGCTGAAGCCCGATGGCGCTGCTGACCGGGTTATTCACCAAAAGCAAAAAGCCTGCTTTGAAAGCAGGCTTTTCAAATTTGGCTCCTCTGACTGGACTCGAACCAGTGACATACGGATTAACAGTCCGCCGTTCTACCGACTGAACTACAGAGGAATCGTGTGAACGAGGCGCATGTTAATGGCCTCGCTAATGTGTGTCAACACTAAAATTAACTCGCTGATTCAACTGGTTAATTAAGATGCAAACTGCTGTTTTAGTGTACCTGAGTGGCTATATTACCGCCGAGGGCATCATTTTTACGTAAACGCTGAAGCGGATCTTGCTGATAGAAATGGCAAAAACGTTGCCACAGTGCCGGGAAACGAGGAGCGAAAAGTTCCGGGGCGCTGAAGAAATACTCAGACAGCACGGCAAAACATTCCGCCGGGTCGCTTGCGGCATAGGCATCAATGCTGGCGGCGCTTTCACCGACGAGATCGATCTCATCCTGGATATTGTCCATTGCTGCATGCAGGTCATGCTCCCAGCCAGCCACTTCACGTAGCGGAATGAGCGGCACACCGCTGGCACGATCGCCATTGCGGGTGTCCAGTTTGTGTGCCACTTCATGGATAATCAGGTTGAAGCCGGATGCATCGAATGAATCCTGAATATCCAGCCAGTTCAGGATGATCGGCCCTTGCTGCCAGCTTTGCCCGGACTGAACAACACGCTGATTATGCACAAGACCAATATCATCTTCCCATTCGTCGTCCACGATGAACGGAGCCGGGTAAATGAGCACTTCGTGGAAGCCATCCAGCCACTCGATACCGAGTTCCAGTACCGGTAAACAGAAGAGCAGGGCGATACGCGTGCTTTTTAACGCTTCCAGTTCGAAGCCCTGAAGAGGAACCAGCCGTTTTTGCTGCAAAAAACGATCGGCCAGCTGAATCAGCTTTGACTGTTCTTCCGGCTGGAGATTAGCCAGCACAGGAATCGCCAGCGCCTCATCCCAGGGCAGTGCCATATTTCGACCAGTATCATTCGATTTCCAGGGCCACTTAATCATCGCTTTGCTCGCAAACTCGTCACTTGAACAAAATTGAAAGGTCAGGTCTGTTAACATGCCAAACAACCCGGCATGATAGCAACCCTCGCCACACACGTTACCACTTCGCTTCTGTCTCAAGGTAGTGCTTTGCCACTATGTCATTCATTTTGTGAAGTAAGTCGTAGCTTGCTTTGTAACCGCTGTAGAGAAATCATTCAGCATTGCTGGCTTTACACCAACTCTCTGTCTTGTCAGTGTTAATCAGATTAATGGGCAATGCATTAAGAAAGTTCAGATCCGAATATTGAGCAGTGAGCCATCCATGGCCATATTCGCGGCTAACGCAACTCTCTCGCTATCGCGCTAAACGTGCAGAGAATCTTTTCCTGCAGGATCACGGTTTGCCGCATTCATCTTCAGCCAACCAGTGGAAAACCTCAGCGCTGTGAACATCCGTTGCACTGTTTATTCTGGATCTGCTGGAAAAAGTCGTTGCCTTTGTCATCCACCAGGATAAACGCCGGGAAGTTTTCCACCTCAATTTTCCAGATGGCTTCCATACCCAGCTCAGGATACGCCACGCACTCCAGGCTCTTAATGCTGTTTTGCGCCAGCACCGCCGCCGGGCCACCGATGCTGCCGAGGTAGAAACCACCGTGTTTGTGACAGGCGTCCGTTACCTGCTGGCTGCGGTTGCCTTTTGCCAGCATGATCATGCTCGCGCCGTGGGATTGCAGTAAGTCCACATACGAGTCCATACGGCCCGCGGTGGTTGGGCCTAACGAACCGGAGGCATAACCTTCTGGCGTTTTGGCCGGGCCCGCGTAATAGATCGGATGATCTTTTACGTACTGCGGCAGCGCTTCGCCGTTATCAAGCAGCTCTTTCAGCTTCGCATGCGCAATGTCGCGCGCCACGATGATGGTGCCGTTCAGTGACAGACGGGTAGAAACCGGATGGGCAGAAAGCTGCGCCAGGATCTCACTCATCGGTTTATCGAGATTAATACTGACCACGTCGCCTTCGCCCTGTTGACGCAGGGTTTCAGGAATATACTGGCCTGGGTTGTGTTCCAGCTTTTCGATCCAGATACCGTCACGGTTAATTTTTGCTTTGATGTTGCGGTCAGCCGAGCAGGAGACACCCATGCCGATCGGGCAGGAGGCACCGTGGCGCGGCAGGCGGATCACGCGGATATCGTGGGCGAAGTATTTGCCGCCAAACTGCGCGCCGAGGCCGAGGTTTTGTGCTTCCTGAAGCAGTTCCTGCTCAAGCTGGACATCGCGGAATGCCTGGCCGTGTTCGTTGCCTTCGGTTGGCAAAGCATCGTAGTAGCGCGTCGAGGCGAGCTTGACGGTTTTCAGCGTGGCTTCCGCAGAGGTGCCGCCGATGACAAACGCAATATGGTACGGCGGGCAGGCTGCGGTGCCTAGCGTGCGCATCTTCTCAACCAGGTAGTTTTTCAGCTTCGCCGGGGTGATCAGCGCTTTGGTTTCCTGATAGAGGTAGGTTTTGTTGGCAGACCCACCGCCTTTGGCCATGCACAGGAATTTATACTCGTCGCCGTCGACGCTGTAGAGGTCAATCTGTGCAGGCAGGTTGGTGCCGGTGTTCACCTCTTTATACATGTCCAGCGCCGCATTCTGGGAGTAGCGCAGGTTATCTTCGATGTAAGTGTTATACACGCCCTGGCTCAGCGCCGCTTCGTCACCGCCGCCGGTCCAGACGCGCTGGCCTTTTTTACCCATGATGATCGCCGTGCCGGTATCCTGACAGGTTGGCAGCACGCCTTTCGCCGCAATGTCAGAGTTACGCAGGAACTGCAGGGCGACGTATTTGTCGTTTTCGCTGGCTTCCGGGTCGTTAAGAATGGCGGCAACCTGTTTCTGATGCGAAGGACGCAGCATAAATGCGGCGTCGTGGAAGGCCTGCTGTGCCAGCAGGGTCAGGGCTTCCGGCTCCACTTTCAGCACTTCCTGACCGTCGAATTCCGCAACGGAGACGTGTTCTTTGGTCAGCAGGTAGTATTCGGTGTCATCGTGTGCGAGAGGGAAGGGGTTCTGGTAGTAAAAGGGTTTGTTTGACATAGCTTGCTCCACAAAAATAAAACCGCCGGAGGGTTACCCCGGCGGTCAGAAATCAGAACATCATGGACATCCACGGATAACCAATCAGCAGCAGGGCCGCCAGGAAGATGGCACCGAAGATGGTGCCCAGACGCCAGTAGTCTTTGGTTGGCAGATAACCGCTACCGTAGTAAATCGGGCTTGGGCCAGTACCGTAAGGCGTGATGATCCCCATGATACCTAGCGACGTCACCATCAGCAGGACGAATACTTCCATATTCATGCCCGGAATGGTGGAGGCGATGGTCAGCATCGCGGGCAGCAGCGCCGTGGTGTGCGCGGTGGTGCTGGCAAACAGATAGTGCAGCAGATAAAACGCCAGCAGCAACACAATGGTGGCGACACCCGGAGAGATACCGCTCATCAGCATGCCCCCCTCTTTACCCAGCCAGCCGATGAAGCCGGTGGAGGAGAGGCCGTCTGCCAGCGCAACCAGCGTTGCGAACCAGACGAAGGTGTTCCATGCCGCTTTGTTACCGGTGATGTCGTTCCACTCCAGCACGCCGGTCCACAGCATCAGGCCGACGATCAACAGGGCCGCCATCGCGGGTTCAATCCACGCGGCCGCGAAGATCCACATCAGCAGGGCACAGCAGACGAAGACCAGCAGAAGGATTTCGTTACGGGACAGTTTGCCCAGTTTCTCCAGTTCACGGCTTGCCCACAGCGGTACTTCGTCGTTCACTTTCACTTCGGGTGGATAGAACCAGTACGCCAGCAGCGGCATGGTCAGAATCAACAGCACACCGAGCGGCAGGAAGGCGATAAACCAGGTGCCCCAGGAGATGTTAATCCCTACGGTGCTTTTCACCAGCGCCAGGGCCAGCAGGTTAGGCGCGAGAGCAGAGAGGAACATCGAGCTGGTGATACAGGCTGCGGTGATCGCCACCCACATCAGGTACGAACCAATTTTACGCGCGCTAGGATCGTTCGGTTTTGAACCGTACAGCGGCGGCAGGTTAGCGATAATCGGGTAGATGGTCCCGCCGCTGCGTGCAGTGTTGGATGGGGTAAACGGTGCCAGCAGCAGGTCCGCGAAGGTGATGGCGTAACCGAGCGTCAGGCTGCGACGGCCCAGATATTTCACCAGAATCAGCGCCAGACGGCGGCCGAAGCGGGTTTTATCGTAGCCTGCGGCGAACATAAAGGCTCCGAAAATCAACCACACAGTCGAGTTGCCAAAGCCACCGACAGCCCATTTAAAGGAGGCTCCTGCCAGCTTGAATTTCGGGTCGGCCAGTTGCTCCGGGCTGAACAGCACCCACTGGCTGCACAGGGCAATCGCCACCACGCCGGTCAGGCCAATGACGGCACCCGGCAGCGGCTCGAAGATCAACCCGACGATCACGCCGACAAAGATGGCGAAGTAATGCCACGCATAAGGCGGCAGCCCTTCAGGAACGGGAACAAACAGCAGCAGCACGGCGACGATAATCGGCAGCGCCATCATTAGCAGGCGTTTTGCATTTCCGTCTGATGCTTTACTCGCCGCAGGAGGCGTTACAGCAGTTTTTGTGGTCATAGTTTTCACGTCTTAAGTTGTCAAAAATTCGTTCGTACGGTGAAATGACAAATCCGCTTTATTTAGTTGCTTTGCTTTTTTTAGTTATTAAACGTGCGGTTTTGTTATTTCAGTAAATAGTGTTTGACGCATTTTTATATGCGCTAAATTAAAAAATATGATGTTTATATATTGCGCCTTCGGAGACCAGATCTGTTGATCGCGATCAAATAAATAGAATCTGAGGTGTATTTTTATTCGTTTTCAAATAACCACTCGGATGTATGTGGGTATTAGATGTTTTCTACTTTGTTTTTTATCATTGTGATAACATGATAAAATTGGTTTCTTGCTATATTATTGATATTTATCGTGTTTATTTGTCTTGTTGTAATTGGTCTTACCTTCAAAATTTTAACGAATTTTAAATTGTTGTGAATGATGCAATCTATGTTGCTAACACCAATGTGTTATTAATGTTATCGCAGGGATTAAATAGTTTTTTAACTAACGTAATATCTTTGGAAACTAAAAAAATCATTATATTACTATCATGACATCGGCATAAAAAAAAGAAATAAAACTGAGCCCGATAACGAATTCTTAATTTTAAAGTTTGGAGTTTCTATTATGAGCACTAACGAACGTATTCTAAGCCCTTTCACATTACCGAATGGCACTGAACTAAAAAACCGTTTGTTAATGGCCCCCATGACAACCTGTACGGGCTATTACGATGGCACAGTCACCAGCGAGCTGGTGGAGTACTATCGCGCGCGTTCGGGCAGCATTGGCACCATTATTGTGGAGTGCTGCTTTGTGGACGATCTCGGCCTCGCGTTTCCGGGGGCGATTGGTATCGATAGCGACGAGAAAATCGCCGGGCTGGCGAAAATTGCCGAGGCTATTAAATCCAACGGCTCAAAAGCCCTTCTGCAGATTTACCACGGCGGCCGAATGGTTGATCCTAAACTTATCGGTGGCCGCACGCCGGTTGGCCCAAGCGCCGTTGCCGCGCCGCGTGACGGTGCTGCGACGCCGGTGGCCCTGACCACGGCAGAAGTGGAGGGCATGATCGGTAAGTTTGGTGAAGCGGTGCGTCGTGCCATTCAGGCCGGTTTCGACGGTGTGGAAATCCACGGGGCAAACACCTATCTGATCCAGCAGTTTTACTCGCCAAACTCAAACCAGCGCGACGACGAGTGGGGCGGCAGTCGCGACAACCGTGCGAAGTTCCCGCTGGCGGTGCTGGACATCACCCACAAAATGGTGCGCCAGTACGCCGATGATGCCTTTATTATTGGCTACCGTTTCTCCCCTGAGGAGCTGGAAGTTCCCGGCATTCGCTTTGAAGACACCATGTACCTGCTGGAAAAACTGGCGGCGCGTGGCGTCGATTATCTGCACTTCTCCGTCGGTGCCACCCTGCGCCCTTCCATTGTCGACACGCAAGATCCCACTCCGCTTATCGAAAAATACTGCGCAATGCGTTCTGAAACGCTGGCACAGGTTCCGGTGATGGGCGTGGGCGGCGTGGTGAATGCAGCCGATGTGAATGAAGCGCTGGATCATGGTTACGACCTGATCGCCGTGGGTCGTGCCACCATCGCCTACCCAGACTGGACCGACCGTATTGCAGCCGGTGAAAACCTGGAGCTGTTTATGGACAGCACCAAACGCGAAGAACTGAACATTCCTGAACCGCTGTGGCGCTTCTCGCTGGTGGAGGCGATGATCCGCGACATGAGCATGGGAGAGTCAAAATTCAAACCAGGCATGTTCGTTGAGAAAGTGCAGGACGACGCAAACGAACTGGTGATTAACGTCAGCCTGGACACGGACCGCATTGCCGATATCGAACTGGCCTCTGGCCCGAGCGAAGACGTTGAGTTCGTTACCAGCTTTGAAGAGATCCGTACCCGCATTCTGGATGCGAATACGCCGCATGTGGATGCCATCACCGGCGCAACCAGCCAGAGCGAAGCGGTGAAAAAAGCGGTATCAAAAGCCATGCTGAAATCCAGCAAAGCGCTGGCGGCGGAAGAGGGCGTTGACCCGAACGAAACCAAAAGCGTGGACGTGGTGGTGGTCGGTAGCGGCGGGGCCGGTCTGGCGGCAGCGATTCAGGCGCACGATGAAGGTGCGAGCGTACTGATTGTCGAGAAAATGCCGACCATCGGCGGCAACACTATCAAAGCATCTGCCGGGATGAACGCGGCAGAGACTCGCTTCCAGCGTGTGAAAGGCATTCAGGACAGCAAAGAGTTGTTCTATCAGGAAACGCTGCAAGGCGGCGGAAACAAGAACAACCCGGAACTGCTGCGCCGCTTCGTGGAGAATGCGCCAGAGGCCATCGAGTGGCTGGCAACGCGCGGTATCATGCTGAACGACATCACCACTACCGGCGGGATGAGCATCGACCGTACTCACCGCCCGAAAGACGGCTCTGCAGTCGGTGGCTATCTGATCAGCGGCCTGGTACGTAACGTTAACAAACGTAACATCGACGTGATGCTTGATACCTCGGTCAGCGATATTATTTTTGAAAACGGTGAAGTGACCGGCGTGCGTCTGACCACCGAAGAGAATGAAGCCATCACGGTGGCAACCAAAAGTGTGATTGTGGCGACGGGGGGCTTCAGCGCTAACAGCCAGATGGTGGTGAAATACCGTCCCGATCTGGCAGGGTTCGTTACCACCAACCACAAAGGGGCCACCGGTGGCGGCATCGCGCTGCTGGAACGCATCGGGGCGGGCACCGTGGATATGGGTGAAATTCAGATCCACCCGACCGTCGAGCAGAAAACGTCGTACCTGATTTCTGAATCCATCCGCGGTGGCGGGGCGATTCTGGTGAATCAGCAGGGGAACCGTTTCTACAACGAAATGTCGACCCGCGACAAAGTGTCCGCGCAAATCATCGCGCTGCCAGAGAAATATGCCTACATCGTCTTTGATGAGCATGTTCGTACTAAAAATAAAGCGGCGGATGAGTACATTGCCAAAGGCTTTGTCACCAGCGCCAGTTCACCAAAAGCACTGGCTGAAGCACTGGGGATGGATCACCATACCTTCCTGGCGACGCTGGAACGCTATAACGGTTTTGTGGAAAAACAGCACGATGATGACTTTGGCCGTACCACCGCGCTGCGTGCGCCGATCAACGAAGGGCCTTTCTACGCCATTCAGATTGCGCCGGGCGTTCATCACACTATGGGTGGCGTGACCATCAACACCGAAACCTGCGTGCTGGATAATAACCACAACGTGCTGCCAGGGGCGTTTGCCGCCGGTGAAGTGGTCGGTGGTATCCACGGTGGCAACCGCATCGGCGGTAACGCAGTGGCAGACATCATTATTTTTGGTACGCTTGCCGGACATCAGGCGGCGATGCGCGCGAAAAGAGCATAAGTCAGCCGTTATGGTTTGCCGGATACGCGTCGTGTATCCGGCATTTCAACCAGGGAGCTTGCACCATGTCTTCTGATCATCGCGTTTACAGCTATTCCGCCGTCCTGATGGGCTCTCCCATCCTCCTGAAACTCTTTTCCCATGACGAGGCGCTCGCCTCCCGCGTGTTTCGCCTGATCAAGCAGTATGAAGATCTGCTTACCGTCAATCGCGCCCACTCGCAGGTCATGGATATCAACCATGCTGCCGGTCAGCACCCGGTTGCCGTCAGCCGCCCGGTGTTTGAACTGATCCGCTGCGCAAAAGCGGCAAGCCTGTTCAAAGAGAGCGCATTTAACCTGGCGATTGGGCCGCTGGTGAAGCGCTGGAAGATCGGTTTTAAGGGTGACAGCGTGCCGCCAGCCGATGAAATCGCCGCGTTACTTAGCATTACCCGTCCGGAAGATGTGGTGCTGGATGAAACCTCCGGCAGCGTGTTTCTGGCAAAAGCCGGGATGGAGATTGATCTTGGGGCTATCGCTAAAGGGTATATTGCCGACCGCGTGCGGGATTATCTTCGTAAAGAAGGTGCGACGCTGGGCCTGATTAACCTGGGCGGTAATATTCAGACGCTAGGCTCGCCGGAAGGGGGCTGGCACGTAGGGCTTAAAAAACCGTTCGCGGAAAATGAGCTGATTGGGTCGATGACGGTAGAAAACCGATCCGTCGTGACATCGGGAACCTACGAGCGTTACTTCGAACAGAACGGCAAACGCTACCACCACATCCTCGATCCGCGCACCGGGTATCCGCTGGATAACGAACTGGATAGCGTCACCATTCTGTCAAAAGAGTCCATCGACGGTGATATCTGGACCACGCTGCTGTACGGCATGGGCGTGGAGAAGGGCTGTGCTGCGTTGCGAGCCCGTCCCGATATTGAAGCCATCTTTGTGACTAAAACCAAAGAAGTGGTGATCTCATCGATGCACCACTTCCGCTTTACGCTTCTGGATGACCGCTATCGCGTTACTGACAATACTGTTTGAGTAGCCCTGTCTGCTCCGGCTGGAGCCGGTAACGATACACCGGACGCCCGGTGGCACCGTAGTGAATGCTGGTGAACAGAATGTTAATCTGCGCCAGCCAGATTAAGTATTTACGGCAGGAGACGCGCGAAATATTGACCGCGTTTGCCAGGTCATCGGTAGAAAACTCCGTTTCCGGGTGCGCGTCAATCCACTGGCAAATGGTGCGCAGCGTTTGCGGCGTTAACCCTTTCGGTAATTTCTTGCTGTCTGCCAGTTCCGGCGCACCGCCGTGGATCAGTCTGTCGACATCGGCCTGCTCATAATACTGGTGTGATCCCATCATGTTGTGCTTCGCCTTCCAGCCGTTCAGCGCCTCTTCAAAGCGCGGAAACTGGAAGGGCTTAATCAGATAGTCCACCACGCCATAGTGCATGGAGGTCTGGATGGTGGTGGCATCCGAGGCCGAGGAGATCATAATCACGTCGATCGGGCGGCCTGAAGCCCGGATGACGGGCAGCAGATCCAGGCCGTTATCCTGCTGCATATAGACATCCAGCAGCACCAGATCAATGGGCTGGTCGGGATTATTGATCAACGCCTCGGCCTGGTTGAGCGTGGAGGCGACGCCGCAGCAGCGAAAACCCTCAACGCGGTTCACGTACAGGCGGTTGAGGTCGGCTACCATAGCGTCATCATCGACAATTAAAACATTTATCACGCGATATTCCTCTCGCTATCCCAGGGGATCTGAACAAAAAATTGGGTAAATACGCCAGGTTCCGACTCGACGGTAATATCACCGCCCAGATTCTGGATCTGCTGGCGTGCAAGGAACAGCCCAACGCCACGGTTTTCACCTTTTGTTGAGTAGCCTTTGGTAAAAATAGCCTCCAGTTGCACCGGATCGATACCGGGGCCGTCATCGCTGACTTCGCAACTGAGCCAGCCATTCTGGTAATGCAACAGAAGGCTGATCTCACCTTCTGGCTGGCCTTCCATTGCATCCAGCGCGTTTTCTATTAGGTTACCCAGCACGGTGATCAGCACTGCCACCTGCTCTTCGCTGGCAGTATCCGGCAACTGACACTCATCAGCCAGTGTCAGGGTGAATCCTGCTTCTTTAGCCCGATTGATTTTACCCAGCAAAAAGCCCGCGATCACTGGCGATTTAATTTTGCGCTGGATAATCCCAATGTCGGTCTGGTAATGATGCGCCGTTTGCAGGATGTACTCTTCCAGCTTGTCGTAACGCTTCATGTGTAAAAGCCCCAGGATCACATGCAGTTTGTTCATAAACTCATGCGTGTGGGCGCGCAGGGCGTCGACGTAATTGACCATGCCATCAATGCGCTGCATCAGCTGGCTGATTTCGGTTTTATCACGGAAGGTGCTGATAGCACCGATCACCTGGTTCTGGCTTTTCACGGGCACCATATTGCACAGCAGCAGTCGCCCGTTACAGCTGATCTCCTGATCCTGTCGCGCAATACCGGTCTTCGAGACTTCCCGCAGGCTTGCCAGCAGCGGTTCGCTGGTATTTTCGGAGTGCTGGCCGGAAGGCAGAAGTAAAATTTCGCGGGCGGCATGGTTAATCATCGTCACACGGCCATGAATGTCCACCGCCATCACGCCTTCCCGGAGCGACTGCAGCATCGCCTGGCGCTGTTCAAACAGTGCAGAGATCTCGTAAGGCTCCAGCCCGAACAGAATGCGTTTCAGGACGCGAACCAGGCCCCAGATCGCCAGCGAACTCATCAAAATACTGAACAGAATGGTCCATATGGCATTCAGCCGCCCGCGGGCGATCTGCTCTTCCACTTTATTCAGGGAGATCCCCACCACCACAACGCCAATTTGCTCATGCCGGGCATCATAAATGGGGGTAAATACGCGCAGCGCTTCGGCGAGTACGCCCCGGTTAACAGAGACGTTCTCTTTTCCTTCCAGTGCAGGCGTGAGGTCATCGCCGATAAAATGCAGGCCTAATAGCGCCTCGTTCGGGTGCGAATAACGGATGCCCCGCATGTCGGTCACGACTGTAAACAGCAGATCGTTGCGGGTTGTTACGGCCTGGGCAATGGGCTGAATGATATCCGCCTGCGGCGATTGCAGCAGGCCGCGCTTCACGTCCGGGCTGTCGGCAAAGGTCCGGGCAATACCCAGCGCCGTATCTTTGACATCATCGCGTGTGGCGCGCGTGATTTGCACGGAATAGAGTGCAAACACCAGCAACAGAACAGAGCCGATAATGGCACAGACCATCAGCGTGACCAGCGTGTTCAGTTTCATGGGGCGCTTGCGCGTCGGGGGGAAGGGCTGCAAATCGCTCATCAATACTCCGCGATGAAGAAGTAAGGGCTAATTATCACCGATGAAGCGCTTTTCTTAAAGCCATGTAAAAGCATGCATTCTGTCCTCTTTTCGTGAGGCTCCTCGCAGGTCATCTATATAAAACACTTTATAGTGTGTGGGAACTCATAATAAGGAGGCTGTTTATGAGCATTATGCTTACCGGTTCAGTCAAGGAAAGACGGCACGCCAGCACGATGAATATCGATAGATTGTCCACGCTGGACATGCTGAACGTCATTCACCAGGATGATGCACAAATCTCCGATGCTATTACTCCCTTTTTAACAACCCTTGCCCGTGTGGTCGATAACGCGGCGGCAACACTCAGCCATGGTGGTCGTCTGGTGATTGTCGGGGCGGGGCCATCCGGACGCGTGGCAGAGCAGGCAGGAGCAGAATATGCCCCCGGAAAACATCCCGTTTTAGCCATCTCTGCTGGCAACGATGCCGGAAACTATGAGCGCGGAGTTGCCGACCTGCAGGCGATGACGTTTGGTGAGCACGATATGATGCTGGCCCTGACGGTCAGCGGTAAAACGCCCTGGGTCTGGGGGGCAATGCGGCATGCATGGTCGCTGGGCGCAGCCGTTGCCGTCATTACGGGCGATCCGCAAAGTGAAGCCGCGCAGCTGGCGAGTATGGTCATTGCGCCGGATCTGGGGGCGGATGTGGTCGCAGGGTATGCGAATACCAAAGCGGGGATAGCCCAAAAAATGATCCTCAATATGGTAATGACCGGGCTGGCGATCCGCACCGGGCGCGTATACAGCAACCTGCGTGTGGATCTGGAGGCAAGCAACACCCGATGGGCAGAGCGGCAAATTGCCATTGTGATGGAAGCCGGCGGATGCACCCGCGCCGTAGCAAAAGCGGCACTGGAAAGCTGTAATCACAATTGTAAAACGGCGGTCCTGATGGTGCTGACGGGGCTGGATGCATGGAAGGCGCATGAACTGCTGGCGCAGAACAATGGCTTTATTCGGGTTGCGCTGCAGGAAGCGCCGTAACGATTGAGTGCATGAGATAAAAAAAGCCCGCAGAGCGGGCTTTAGTATTTATGGGGATTAGAACTGGTAAGTCATACCAACGCCAACAATATCGTCGGTCGCAATACCGTTGTCATTGTAGAAGGCATCGTCTTCATCCAGCAGGTTGATTTTGTAATCAACATAGGTGGAGAAGTTTTTGTTGAAGCTGAAGGTCATGCCCAGGTCGATGTAGTTAACCAGATCCTGGTCCACATAGTCATAGCCATTGCCTGGGTGGTAATCGTTGCCGCCCAGATCGATACCTTTTGAGTAAACCCATGCCAGGGATGGACGCAGACCGAAGTCGAACTGATACTGCGCTACGGCTTCGAAGTTCTGCGTTTTGTTGGCAATGCCAGTGTCGCCGTATGGCGTCATGTTGCGGGTTTCAGCATACATCATCGCCAGGTAGTAACCCTGCGCGTCGTATTTCGCGCCGATGGTCCAGGCTTCAGCCGTTTCACCACCAGCAAATTTGCTGAAGCGGTTATTGCTGCCTGCACCGTAAGCAACTTGCTCATTAGTACGATCGGAAGAAGAGTATGCAGCGCCCAGGCTCAGACCGAAGTCGAAGTCATAGGTCGTTGACATACCGAAGCCGTCGCCATTCTGGAAACGAACATTTTCGTGACCATTTTTGGTGCCTTCCTGATCTTCGTTAGCATTTGAACCTTCGTTGTTGCCCTGATATTGCAGCGCGAAGTTCAGACCATCAACCATACCGAAGAAATCATTATTACGGTAAGTCGCCAGACCGTTAGCACGGCCATTCATAAAGTTGTCAGTCCAGGTGTAAGAGTCGCCACCAAATACTGGCAGCATATCGGTCCATGCTTCGACGTCATACACGACGCCGTAATTACGACCGTAATCAAATGAACCGTATTCACCATATTTCAGGCCAGCGTAAGCCAGACGGTTAAAGGAGGTATCGCCCGCGCCTTCGGTATCGTTAGCGTAGGTTTTATATTCCCACTGACCATAGCCAACCAGATCGTTGTTGATCTGCGTTTCGCCTTTGAAACCAATCTGGACGTAGGTTTCATCGCCATCATCACCCGCATGGTCAGAGAAAGTATGACGCGCGTCGACTTTACCGTACAGGTCAACTTTATTACCGTCTTTATTGTACATTTCTGCCGCATTTGCTGCGCCAGCCATTAATAACGCGGGTACAAGAATTGCCAAAACTTTTCTTTTCATTATATATTCCCTTTAAAGATAATTTATATGAATATATGTAATCACCCTCCGTAATTACATCGTCGATACTATTCTACGAAGAATGATTTTGGTTCAAAAATAAATGTAATTAAATTATATAAAATATTGCAAAATATTTCTTATTGTCACTTTATTATTCTCGCGAATTGATATATAAAATATATATGTCGTAATTATTATTAAGTATTTGGCGGTTCTATTTTTTAATTGATTTAATTCGGTTGTGTTATAGTTCGTTCTCTTTTTAGTGACTGGGCAGGGTTATGGATCTCGCACTGTGGCAACACCGCTTTGAACGTTGGCTCAAGGACAACCACGCGACGGATGACGCGGCGCATGATATTTCTCATTTCCGCCGAGTCTGGATGACGGCGCAGAAAATGCTGTCTCACCAGACGGTCAATCCGCTGGTGGTGCTTACCGCCTGTTACTTTCATGACATTGTCAGCCTGCCGAAAAATCATCCCGAACGACACCAGTCATCAAGGCTGGCAGCGCGTAAAACACGTGACATTCTGTGTCACTATTTCCCGGACTTCCCGCCAGAATGCTATGCCGCCGTCGAACATGTTATTGAAGCGCACAGCTTCAGCGCCGGGATTGCACCGCAAAGCCCTGAAGCCAAAATTGTGCAGGATGCTGACCGGCTGGAAGCGTTAGGCGCTATCGGCCTGGCGCGCGTTTTCGCCGTGTCCGGTGCGCTGGGCGTGGCACTGTTTGATGCGGACGATCCGTTCGCGGAAACGCGCCCTCTGAATGACAAAGCCTACGCGCTCGATCATTTCCAGACCAAGCTGCTTCATTTACCTGAGACCATGCAAACGGAGGTCGGGCGCGAACTGGCGCGACATAACGCCGATTTTCTGATCCAGTTTCTGGCGAAACTGAGCGCCGAATTGCAGGGCGACTGCCTGGGATTAGACAGCCAGGTGCAGCGTCGTTTCCATCGCAGCTTGAGTTCCTGAACTGTGGTACTCTGTTTTCAGTCTTTATTGTCCGGTTAAGAGAATGCAGGAAAATCGATCTGTGACTGAGCCCGCGCCTGAGCGGGGTGAGAAATCAACGGCAGCGGTGCAGGCATTACTGCGTCAGCTGATGGATATCTATGATGCCAGAACGCTGGCGAACCAGCTGGAGGCTCACGGAGAAAGTCACTGGAGCCCGGCAATCCTGAAGAGACTCCGGAACAGCGAGCGGGCAGGGCACCGCCTGAGCGAAGGTGAATTTCGTTATCTGCAGAACCTGCTCCCGCGGCCTTCTGCCGCACACCCGGATTATGCCTTCCGTTTTATCGATCTCTTCGCCGGTATCGGCGGCATCCGCCACGGTTTTGAAGCTATCGGCGGCCAGTGCGTCTTTACCAGTGAATGGAATAAACACGCGGTACGCACCTACAAAGCCAACTGGTACTGCGATCCGCACGCGCACCATTTTAATGCCGACATCCGCGATGTGACCCTGAGCCATAAAAGTGGCGTCACCGATGAAGAGGCCGCAGCGCATATTCGCAACACCATCCCCGCCCATGACGTGCTGCTGGCGGGCTTTCCGTGCCAGCCTTTCTCGCTGGCCGGTGTGTCGAAAAAGAACGCCCTGGGACGCGCGCACGGTTTTGCCTGTGATACGCAGGGAACGCTCTTTTTCGATGTTGCCCGCATTATCGATGCCCGTCGTCCGGCGATTTTTGTGCTGGAAAACGTCAAGAATTTAAAAAGTCATGACGGCGGAAAAACGTTCCGCATTATTATGCAAACGCTGGATGAGCTGGGCTACGACGTAGCGGATTCACAGGATATGGGGGCAGATGATCCGAAAATTATCGATGGCAAACATTTCCTGCCCCAGCATCGCGAACGTATTGTGCTGGTGGGGTTCCGCCGGGATCTTAATCTGAAGGGCGATTTTACCCTTCGGGATCTCCCGTCGTTATACCCGGCGCGCCGTCCGACTATCGCTGATTTGCTGGAACCCGTCGTTGACGCGAAATTTATTCTCACGCCAGTGCTGTGGAAATACCTGTATCGCTATGCCAAAAAGCATCAGGCCAAGGCAACGGCTTTGGTTTTGGCATGGTGAACCCTGATAATCCGGATAGCGTGACCCGCACGTTGTCTGCCCGTTATTACAAAGATGGCGCGGAAATCCTTATCGACAGAGGGTGGGATAAAGCACTCGGTGAAAAAGATTTCGACGATCCGCAGAACCAGCAACATCGTCCGCGTCGGTTAACGCCCCGCGAGTGCGCCCGCCTGATGGGATTTGAGACGCCACAAGGCTACAGTTTCCGTATTCCGGTATCGGACACTCAGGCGTACCGCCAGTTTGGTAACTCGGTCGTGGTGCCCGCGTTTGCGGCGGTGGCGAAGCTGCTGGTTTCACGCATCAATAAAGCGGTGATGTTGCGAAAAAGTGAGGCCGTCAATGACGGATGTACACGACAAAGCAACGCGCAGTAAAAACATGCGTGCGATTGGCACGCGTGATACTGCCATTGAAAAGCGGCTGGCCGGGTTGCTGGCCGGGGCGGGGTTTACGTTTCGGGTGCAGGATGCGGCGCTGGCCGGACGCCCTGATTTTGTGATTGACCCGTACCAGTGCATCATCTTTACCCACGGCTGTTTCTGGCATCATCACGACTGTTATCTGTTTAAAGTGCCCGCCACGCGCACCGATTTCTGGCTGGAGAAGATAGGCAATAACGTGGAGCGTGATAAACGGGATGTCGCAACGCTTTTGGCGGAAGGCTGGCGGGTACTGATCGTCTGGGAGTGTGCTCTGCGCGGCAGGCTGAAACTCAGTGATGTGGCGCTGACGGAGCGGCTGGAAGAGTGGATCTGCGGCGGCGGTCAGGCGGCGCAGATCGACACTCAGGGCATTCACCCGGTTACGGTTTCTCAACCTCACACGGTGCCACCACGGGCTTAGCGGGCAGCAAATATTTGCCCAACGTCACCAGCACCACGGCAAAAACAATCACTCCCAGCGCCAGCCATTCAATGGTCGACAACACTTCGCCAGCAAAACCGGTGCCCAGCAGCACGGCGACCACCGGGTTAACATACGCATAGCTGGTGGCGACAGCCGGGGAGACATTGCGGATCAGGAACATATAGGCATTAATGGCGATGATGGAGCCAAACAGTGCCAGATAACCGACGGCGAGCAAGCCAGACAGATCCGGCATTGCCGTCAGCTTTTCCCCGGTCAACGCTGAGGCAATCAACAGCACAATACCCGCCGCAAGCATCTCAATGGCACCCGCCATCATGCCGGAAGGCAGTTCGATACGTGAGCCGTAGACCGAGCCAAAAGCCCAGCTCATGGAGCCAATCAGGATCAGCAGCGCCCCCCACGGATTCCCGCTCAGATTACCGCCACTGTTGAGCATAATAATCCCGGCCAGGCCGATTGCGATCCCCAGCCATTCCAGTTTTCGTGTGCGAATGCCAAACAGACGGCTAAAGCAGAGCGTAAACAGCGGCACGGTGGCGACCACGACGGCCGCAATACCCGACGGCACGTTCTGGTGCTCGGCGACGGTGACAAAACCATTCCCCACCGCCAGCAACAGCAGGCCAATCAGCGCCGCGTTGAGCATCGGGCGCAGCGTTGGAAGTTTATGCCCACGCAGCAGTAAAAAGGCCATCAGCAGCACGCCGGCCGAGAGGAAGCGAACGCCTGCCATCATCAGCGGAGGCCAGCTCTCCACGCCGATACGAATGACAAAATAGGTCGAACCCCAGATGATATACAGCGAAAAAAGCGCTCCTGTGAGCGGTAATAAGTGCCGGAAACGCATAGTCCCTCACGACGGAATAAAAAGGTCGATCATAGTAAACGTGAAAACTATCGCGCTGGCGAGTCCTTTAATTGTGGCGTTGATGTGAATTTTTTGTTGACTTGAGCTACCTGTTTCAGGGTTTCCGGTTTTGCTCCATACTATTCACTTAATTACCAAAAAAAGAAGGATAGAGATTTTGGCAGGAAGTAGCTTATTAACATTGCTCGACGATATCGCCACCTTGCTGGATGACATTTCCGTCATGGGAAAACTGGCAGCGAAAAAGACCGCTGGCGTACTGGGGGATGATTTATCACTGAACGCGCAACAGGTGAGCGGGGTCAGGGCGAACCGCGAGCTGCCGGTGGTGTGGGGCGTGGCGAAAGGCTCCTTTATCAACAAGGTGATCCTGGTTCCGCTGGCGTTGCTGATCAGCGCTTTTATTCCCTGGGCCATTACACCGTTGCTGATGATTGGCGGGGCGTTTTTGTGCTATGAGGGCGCAGAGAAAATAGTGCACTCCTTCGCTGCACGCAAAGAGAGCGATACACCTGAGGCGCGACAGCAGCGTCTGGAAGCGCTGGCCGCGCAGGACCCGAAAACGTTTGAACGCGATAAAGTCAAAGGCGCTATCCGCACTGACTTTATTCTGTCAGCCGAGATCGTTGCCATTACGCTGGGGATTGTCTCGGACGCGCCGTTGTTCAACCAGGTGCTGATCCTCTCCGGTATCGCGATTCTGGTGACAATAGGCGTATACGGCCTGGTTGGGCTGATTGTGAAGCTGGACGATATTGGCTTCTGGCTGGAAGAGAAATCTAGTGTGCTGGCGCGAGGTATCGGCAAAAGCCTGCTGGTGCTGGCTCCCTGGTTAATGAAGAGTTTATCCATTGTGGGCACGCTGGCGATGTTCCTCGTCGGGGGCGGAATTGTGGTGCATGGTATTGCGCCGTTGCACCATGCGATCGAACATTTTGCCGCAGCGCAGGGCGCTGTTGTGGCGGCTATTCTGCCGACGCTGCTCAATCTGGTGCTGGGTTTTATCCTTGGCGGTATCGTTGTGGCTGTCGTGACGCTGGTCGAAAAAATGCGCGGAACGTCGCACTAATTGTTTCTTTCTGAAGGATGCAAAAAGGCCATTCCTCGTCTAAATTGAAACAGTTTCACCCTGATACAGGAGGCAGGTATGGTCTTTTTGGTCAGTGATGAAGTAAAGCCTAAGAATGGCGGTCCACGCATGATCGTTACCGGTTATTCCAGCGGAATGGTGGAATGCCGGTGGTATGATGGGTACGGCATCAAGCGGGAGGCGTTTCGTGAAGACGAGCTTCAGCCGGGTGACAGGCGGCAGAACCGCGACAAGGCTTAATCACTTAACGCCCGGCCTGGCCGGGCGTTTTTACTGACGCAGGCTTATCGTATTGGGTAAAGAGTGGCAATCAGGGAGTGTGTGTGCAGCGCGATACCAACCGTGTAAAACGATCTTTTCTGCAATGGCTGCATAAGCGCAGCAATCCCGGTCTGATTGTTAATAGCTGTTTTCTGATCGTGCTGATCTTTTCCACTCTTCTGACCTGGCGTGAAGTTGTCGTGCTGGAAGATGCCTACATTTCCAGCCAGCGTAACCATCTCGAAACGGTCGCGAATGCGCTGGACCGACAGCTACAGTTCAGCGTCGATAAAATGCTTTTTTTCCGTCACAGCATGGGCGATGCGCTGCAAACGCCGCTGGCGTTCGGCGTATTGCATGATGCAGTGCTGCGCTTTAGTAGCCTGCGGGCCACCCCAAACTGGCAGATTGCACTGGACCGGAAACGCACGCTGCCGATAAATGGCGTTTCCGACGCGTTTTTCAAAAAAACCACGCTTCTTAACCGCGACAACTCCCGCCTTAACAGTGAGCTTTCCGCCGCCCTGGAAGTGGGGTATCTGCTGCGCCTGGCATCGTCAGATAAACGCAAAGAAGTGCGCGTGGTGTATGTTTCTCGCGCCGGGTTCTTTCTCGCAACCGATGCGACGGATAAATCAGAGGATATTGCGCCTCGCTATTATCAACTGGTCACTCAACCCTGGTTTACCCAACAGTCTGAGCGCGGAAACCGGGCGCGTGCCGTACGGTGGTTTATTTCACCGGCTTCGGCTTTTGTCGGGAAAGAACCGCTGATCACCGCCAGCGTGCCAATTTATTACGACCATTTCTGGTACGGCGTGGTGGCGATGGATTTCACCTTTGGCACCATGAAACGTCTGCTGGAAGATGCCATGGATGATCATACGGAAGGGGAGTACCAGCTTTACGACACTCGCCTCAACATGATTGCTACCTCGGAAAGGCCGGACAATCAGGCAAGCCGTTTTGATAAGCGTGAGACAGCGCAGATCGCCCGCGCCATTGAGAGCGATACGCAGGGCGGTATTCGCCTGGGAAGCCGCTTTATCAGCTGGGAGCGGCTCGATCATTTCGATGGCGTTGTCCTGCGTATCCATACCCTGAACGAAGGCGTGCGCGGGGATTTTGGCAGCATCAGTATTGTGCTGGCGCTGTTGTGGGCGCTGTTTACCGCCATGCTGCTGATCTCCTGGCTGGTTATTCGTCGCATGGTCAGCAATATGTATACCCTCCAGCATTCCCTTCAGTGGCAGGCCTGGCATGATCCGTTAACCCGGCTGAATAACCGTGGAGCCTTGTTTGAGCGAGCAAAAATTCTCGCCATGCAATGTCAGCAGCAGTCGCGACCGTTTTCCGTCATCCAGATCGATCTTGACTGTTTTAAGAGCATTAACGACCGCTTCGGGCACCAGGCCGGCGACAAGGTTCTTTCCCACGCCGCAGGGATTATTGCGAGCGGATTACGTGAGGGCGAGCTGGCAGGGCGTGTCGGGGGAGAAGAGTTTTGCGTGGTTTTACCTGGCGTGGCGCTGCCGGAAGCGGCGGCAATTGCTGAACGTATTCGCTCACGTATCAACAGCAGAGAAATTCTGGTTCAAAAAAGTACGACGTTACGTATCAGTGCATCATTTGGGGTGAGTTGTGCGCATGAGAAGGGCAACTATGAGTTTGAACAGCTACAGTCTATTGCTGATACGCGGCTGTATCAGGCAAAACAGGGCGGACGCAACCAGGTCGTCTGGCAGGATCACCCCAGGAAGTGATCGAGGCCCTCGCTCCAGCCCGCCGGACCGGGAAGCTGAGTGTGGTAAACCCGCTCAGGGTTATTATCCTGAAGCGTTATGCCGAGTCGGTTAATACCTTTGACGACAACGGCGAAGTCAACGCAGTCCAGCAGAGGGGCATCGTTAGGGCCATCACCGAGCCCCAGCGTCGTTGGCTCTCTGTCTTCATACTGGCGATAGCGTTCAACCATCCACTCAATCGCGATATCTTTACCACAGCGGGCATCCAGAACATGCCAGAAGCGTGCCCCCTGTACCAGTTTCAGGCCAGCCTGTTCCAGCGAGTCTTCAAAGCATGCGAGTTGCCGGTCGCTGTCGCGCCAGATTAACGTCACGGAGGCTTCATGCTTGCGCGCAAGCGTGGAACGCGCGCGGTTAAGCCCCGTCCAGTCGCTAATGATCTGTACATCCACATCATCAAACGTAGTGAATTTATAGCCCTCACGCGCGCGAACCTGCTCAATCACGCGGCGGATGTCAGGGTGCGGTATACCTCTGAGCAACCGTGATACATTTTCCCAGCGAATGTCAGGCTGAATAACCGCACCGTTTTCAGCAATGAACGGAAGTCCTTCCAGCCCCAGATCCTGCTGAATCTCGTGCATTTCCGCTGCGGTTTTGCTGCTGCATAAAATGACAGGGATCTGTTCATCCTGGAGCCTCTCCAGCCAGGACGCCGCAGGTTGCCAGTCATAGGTATGAATATCCAGCAATGTTCCGTCGAGGTCGGTGAAAATCAGTAAGGTCTCCTGCAGCGAAAGCATAATGGCTCCTGGTGATTGATAGCGAGAGGTTCTAAGAAAAATCCTAAATAACGGACACGGCAGAGGAGGGCTGGTTATGGAAACGATCCCGTCAAACCCATACGCCACGCACGTTTATGCTCATAACCAAAAATCACATGTATAAAATATTATATTCGTCAGAAGAATATATGCTTGTCAGGCAATTTTGTTGGGGATAATGTTTTCGTACATCAGATTTCCTGGTGTAACGAATTTTCAAGTGCTTCTTGCATAAGCAAGTTTCATCCCGGCCATCCCCATGACCGGGATTTTTTTCGCCTCAACGGTTCGCTTCAGACACGCTAAAGTCATGGATATCGAGCTCGAAGGCCTCGGCCAGCTCACGGTAGGTGTGGTAATCCCTGCCGTTCACAATCACTCTGTCGGAACCATCGTCCGTGCGACGAACCTCAGATTCGCTGATCTCATTGATAGCGGCGAGCAGGGCATCAACATCCACTTCCACGTCGCGTTTGATGGTGTCGCTGTACTCTTTATCGGTCTTCATTACGGGGTCCTCATTTAACCGTGTCCGTTTTTAAGTATAGACCGCACACAAAAACGCCATTCGAACCCGACGTCGATGCCAGGTAATGCGTTTTGTTCTACACTGGCTCAAAACCACAGGAGGAATGTATGAAGGTCAACGATCGGGTAACTGTCAAAACGGACGGTGGACCGCGCCGCCCCGGTGTGGTGCTGGCAATAGAAGAGTTTAATGAAGGCACGATGTACCTGGTGTCACTGGACGACTACCCGCTCGGCATCTGGTTCTTCAATGAACTGGGTCACCCGGATGGTATCTTTGTGGAAACGGCAGAATAGCAGGCGGTCGGGTGGCGTTCAGCGTACCCGACTTCTGCTGCTGTAAAAGCAAAAATCTCTGGCCAGGCCAGAGATCAAGGTAGGGTACGACAGCAGTGAGGCACACTAGCGCATATTGACGAAAATTCCATTTGTCACATTATCAGTCAGGCGAACGACGTGATAGATCACTTGCTTATTATGCGTTTTAATCTTCCTTTTAATATTTCCTTTGTGTGATGAAACGGTTTTTGCTTTGATATTCATCTGGTCAGAGATCTGAATTGTCCCTTGCCCAGCCATCCACATTCGTAACATACTTGATTCAGTTCTGCTTAATGATAGGGTGGGTAAGTTAACCGCCCCTACATTCTTCACTTCTTTATTCAAATAATCACCCAGGATGTCATCCAGCGACTCTGGTTTAATCGACTTAGAACTGATCAATAAATTTTTACGGACCAACAAATATTCATCGAAATGGATATTCGCGATCGCCATAAAAACAATAAACAGGGTTTTAGGATGCTGATTAATGATCTGCTTAATGTGCTGACTGTTGGCTGGATCGTGAATGAAACAGTCCTCATTAATAAACACCACGCCGGGCTTGTGTTCATCACAAGCGGCTGCAAGTTCGTCAACGGTGTGTGCATCGTTGATGTCTCTCTTTCTTACCCCTCTGCTTGCTAAGTACCCGGTTAACCCTAGCCGGGTGTAGCTGCATAAATCCATAATGATCGTTGACATGGCATACCCTCACTCAATGCGTAACGATAATTCACCATCTGCCTGAGAGCTCATAAACAGCCATACGGGATGGAAAAACGTAATAAAACCTGTGAGCATGACAAAGACTTTCAGGCGAACTCACTATCCCGTAAAGTTACGTATAATTTGCCAGGAATCATCTTAAAGTAAAGTAAATATTAAGTATTGTGAGGTGGTTAGAAACAATTAAACCGCGTCAGATATATCCTGGAAGATGTTTTTCGATTTTTATTTTAGGAATATCCTCAGGAAGACACCGTAAAGATTGCGGATTATTATTTGCGTGGTAATTCGCTAACAATATCTGCTAAGAGATTGAATATCTCGCTGAATAAATGTTCGCAGAAGGGGGCGATAAGTGGCATTAGCAATGACATTAATAAAAGTCCGACCGTCAGCGTCACCGGAAAACCGATAACAAATACCGATAACTGTGGTGCCATTCTGTTCAGTAAACCTAATGACAGGTTAACGGTCAGCAGCAGAGTGATGATCGGCAGCGCCAGCATCAGTCCGTTGAGGAATATAAGCCCGGCTGCACGGACGAGGGCCAGAAATGCGTTACTGTTCACCGGGTTCTCTCCAATTGGCAGGGTATGGAAGGTGTCTACCAGCATTGAGATCAGCCACAGGTGGCCATTGAACGAGAGAAACAGCAGCATCGCCAGCAGATCGATAATACGCGCCAGTACCGGCATGTTGAGATGGCTGCCGGGGTCGACGAAGGTCGCAAAAGATAAACCCATCTGCAGGCCGATCAGTTCGCCCGCAGTACGCACGGCAGCAAAAGCCAGCTGCATGGTAAACCCGACCGCGACGCCAATCATCACCTGCTGCAGGGCAACCCACACGGCGTTAGGGGAAAAAATGGGGATATCAACCGGCGGCAGTGAGGGCGCAACAATAATCGTGATGATGATGCCCAGCCCCACTTTGACGCGTTTAGGGACGGTTTTTTCACTGAGAATCGGCGCGGTTGAGATGAGCGCCATAATGCGCAGCATCGGCCAGAAGTAGACGCCAAGCCACTGAACCCACTGGTCGCTGGTGAAATGCAGCATCGTGATATCAGCCGATGATGTACGGCAGATTGGTAAAGAGGTTGCGCATGTAGTCCAGCAGCAAATTGAGCATCCACGGCCCGGCGACGATAATCGCCACGAACACGGCGATTATCTTCGGAATAAATGACAGCGTCATTTCGTTAATTTGCGTGGCGGCCTGCAGGATACTGATAATCAGGCCGGTGACGAGCGCAACAAGTAACAGGGGCGCAGCGACGGCAATGGCCACTTTCATCGCTTCCGTGCCCATCATCATGACCGATTCTGGCGTCATTACGCGCTCCTCAACTGTAGAAACTCTGCGCCAGCGAACTGACCAGCAACTGCCAGCCATCGACCAGAACAAAAAGCATGATCTTAAAGGGGAGGGCAATGGTTGCAGGGGGCACCATCATCATACCGAGTGCCATCAGGACGCTTGCGATCACCAGGTCGATAATCAGGAACGGGATAAAAATGGTAAAGCCAATCTGGAACGCGGTTTTCAGCTCGCTGGTGACATACGCAGGCAGCAGAATGCGCATCGGCACCGCTTCCGGCCCCTGTAACTCACCGGTATTGGACAGGCGGGCAAACAGGGCCAGATCCGCTTCACGCGTCTGACGCAGCATAAATTCACGCAGAGGTTGAGCGCCTTTTTCCAGCGCATCCTGCATGGAAATTTTGTCTTCGCTGAATGGCTGGTACGCGTCGGTATAAATCTTGTCAATAACCGGCGACATAATGAAAAAAGTCAAAAACAGAGCCAGGCCAAGCAGCACCTGGTTTGGCGGTGCCGACGGAGTGCCTAATGCATTACGCAGCAGACCAAACACAATGATGATGCGGGTGAAGCTGGTCATCATCAGCAGGATCGCCGGAATAAACGTCAGGGAGGTGATGAAAACCAGCGTCTGAACCGGAAGCGACCAGCTTTGCCCGCCACCTGCCAGTGGCGTTGAAACCAGGCCAGGCAGTTGCGCATAGACAGCGGGAGCAAACAGGGCCAGGCCCGCAAGCGTGAGGGATAACAAACGGCGCATCAGGATCTCCCGGAACGCTTAAGCAAACTCTTCATAACGGACTGAAAATCCGCGGGTGTGTCGGCGCTGGCGTCCGCAGTTTCAGGCGCAGGCGGTAATGTATGTAATACGTTGATATGTGAAGCCGTCACGCCCAGCACCAGACGCGCATCTTCCACATCAACGATGACCACGCGCTCGCGCGGCCCCAGTGAGGTACTGGCGCTGACCTTCAGGCCACGCGCACCGGCGGTTTTACCCGCCAGACCAAAGCGCTTTGCCAGCCAGGCGGCGATCAGAATAAAGGCAATAATACCGAACAGAGCACCGCTCACCTGGAGCAGCGGCGAACCCGGTACTGCGGAGGGTTGGGATATTGTTGCCTGGGTTTTCATGCTTAACGGCTCAGGCGACGCATACGTTCAGACGGCGTGATGATGTCGGTGATACGCACGCCATATTTGTCGGCCACGACCACGACTTCACCCTGCGCAATCAGATAACCGTTGATCAGGATATCCAGCGGCTCACCGGCCAGGCCGTCAAGCGCCACCACAGAACCCTGCGTCAGGCGCAGCAGCTCTTTGATGGTCATGCGGGTGCGACCCAGTTCAACGGTCAGCTTGACCGGGATATCCATAATCAGATCGATGTCCTGCAGCGTGCCGCTGACGTCGCCGCCGCCTAGCTGCTGGAATACCGCATCTGCCGCGCTTTTGCTCGGGGTGGTTTTTTGCTCGTTTAATGCGTCAGCCCACAGATCGTCCAGTGCTCCGCTGTTTTCATCGGACGGATTGTTCATGTCACTCATTTGGGCTGTTCCTCATTCAGCGAATTCAATATCGGGTTGATCAAGTGCTCAACGCGTAACGCATACTGACCGTTTATCGTGCCGTACTGGCTTGTCAGCACGGGTACGCCATCCACATGGGCAATAATGCGGTCGGGTTTGTCTATCGGCAGAACATCGCCGGGTTGTAATTTCAGGATCTGGGATAACCGCATGGAGATGTCGGCAAAATTCGCCACCAGCTCCAGCTGAGAGTGCTGCACCTGACGTACCAGGTTTTCACGCCAGTTCTGATCTTCATGACGTGAGTTCTCCAGTGGCGGGTTCACCAGCAGCTCGCGCAGCGGTTCAATCATGCTGAACGGCAGGCAGATATTGAACTCACCGGTCAGGTTACCAATCTCTACGTGAAACGGCGTGTTCACCACGATATCGTTCGGCGAGGTGGTGATGTTGGTGAACTTCACCTGCATCTCGGAACGGACGTACTCCACTTCCAGCGGGTTAATCGCTTTCCACGCGTCGCTGTAGGATTCCAGCGCCAGCTTCAGCATGCGGTTAATGACGCGCTGCTCGGTATGGGTAAATTCACGGCCTTCCACTTTGGTCGGGAAACGGCCATCGCCACCGAACAGGTTATCGACCGCAATGAACACCAGGCTCGGCGAAAACACCACCAGCCCGGTGCCGCGCAGCGGTTTCAGATGGATCAGGTTAAGGTTGGTTGGCACCGGCAGGTTGCGGGCAAACTCATGATACGGCTGAATGCGGATCGCACCGACCGTGATATCCGGGCTACGACGCAGCAGGTTAAACAGCCCCATACGGAACTGACGCGCAAAACGTTCGTTGATGATCTCCAGCGCCTGCAGACGTTCACGTACCACGCGACGCTGGGTATTCGGGTCATAGGGACGAATATCGCTATCGCCGCCAATACCCGGTTGCGGATCATCACTCTTATCGCTGTCGCCGTTAAGCAGCGCATCGATTTCTGCCTGAGAAAGAATACTGTCGCCCATGTCGTTACCGCAGTATGAAGGCTGTATACAGAACGTCAGTGACTTCCTGCTTAGGTTGGCCGTTTACCAGCGGTGTCGCCAGCGTCTGTTTAATGGCGTCGACCAGCTTTTGCTTGCCTTCATCGGTGGCAAGCGTCGAGGCATCCTGACGAGAGAACAGCAGCAGTAAACGGCTACGCACTTCAGGAAGATAATCGTTCAGACGAGAACGGGTTGCTTCGTCTTTCAGGCGCAGCGTAATCCCCACGTACAGCACACGATCCGCATCACCCAGGTTAACGGTGAACGTATCCAGTGGAAAGAATACCGGAGCCGGTGGTGGCGGGGGTTCTGCGTTGGCCGCCGTGGCGGCCGGTTCCTGCTGCATACGCCAGTAACTATAGCCCGCAGTAGCGCAGGCGGCGAGCGTGATCAACACCAGCAGCGGAACCCAGATGGAACGCTTACTTTTTTTGGTGATAGCGGAGTCAGTCATCTGATACGAGCTTCCTGTTTCGGTACAGCTTAATAAGGTGATTATCCCGTGTCCGGCTTAGGTCAAAGCGTGGAAAAGACGGAGATAATCACGTTACCTCTGGCGTTTAGGCGAAGATGTCTACGGCACTGTTGCCACGTGCGGCAGATTGCAGTGCGGCAGGCGTCGGCAATAACTCGTCGCTCTCTTCATTAAAGCCGCCATGCTGACCGGAACGCGACGCCTGCTGTTGCTGCTGAGAAGATGACTGCTGCTGCCCGGCGAAGCTCTCACTGCTGACGCTGCTTTGCGATAGCTGAATGCCATTTTCAGCAAGCTGAGTGCGCAGTATCGGCAGAGCCGCTTCCAGCGCGGCGCGCACATGGCTGTGTGGAGAAACCATCTGCAGCTGGGCCTGGTTATCATCCAGCTTGAGCGAAATTTGCACCTGACCCAGATCTTTCGGGTGCAGACGCAGTTCCGCTGTTTGTTGCCCTTGCTTAGTGAATAGCGTGATGTGCTGGCTCAGCGTCTGCTGCCATTCGCTGGTTCCGAGCGGCTGGCTCAGCACTGGCGCGGTAGCCACGGTTGCGGCAGGCTGTGCTGTCGCCTGGCTGCTGACAATCGGGGCCAGTGTTGAGGTCGGCGTCGTGGATGAGGCGTTACTTGCAATATCCTGCTTCTCAGCAACCACCGCCACGGCAGGTGTGACGGAGGCTGTAACCGGTTGTGAATCGTCTGGCGTCAGTGCCTGATAGGGAGACTGCGCTTTTTCATGCCCGGCAGTATTGTTCAGCGTCGCAGGCTGTTGACCGACGCCGGTCTGTGCCAGCGTCGACGTTGCAAGTGCTTTGGTGCTCACCCCATCGATGCCGCTGGCCTGTGGCGTCATCGCGGTGGCGGTCTGCTGGTGTGGCAGCATCGCCATCAGTGCACTTAAGCCTGCCAGCTCTTCTTCATTCAGCTCGGTTTTACGCTCATCCTGGGGTGCTGCGCCGGTCAATGATTTCAGGGCGTCGCTGTGTGTCGTCGGGACCAATCCGGAAATCAGCGTCTGCAGCGCATTGGTTTGCGCAGCGTCATCGCCGGTCAGGGTATCCTGACGCGAAAGCAGGTCGGCAATTTTTGCCTGCAGGGTGGCCTCGCCATCTTCCTTCTGCGCCGCTTTCGCCAGCTTGCTTCCGGCGGCTTTCAGGTCAGCCAGGGTCAGCGTCGCATCCTTGCCCTGACCAGTGGCGTCGGTAAGCGCGCCCGCCAGCAGGGAGAGAAAATCTTGTGCACCCTCGGTGCCTTTCCCCATCTGCGTGCTGCCTGACAGGTCACTGTCGGTCATCAGCAGTTGTTGCAGTGTGATCATTCCGGTTTCCTCATTGATGCGCGCTGGGCAAACTCATCCATTTTTTTCTGATCCAGGCGGTTTTCCGCCAGGGTTGTCGCGGCTACCTGCCGGTCCTGTAACGTTTGCCAGGCCTGCAGCCGCTGTTTTTTCTCGCGCCAGAAATTCAGCGCGTTATCGACTTTTTCAGTCCACTGGTTTAGCTGCTGGCGATGCTGCTCTATCGCCTTTTCCAGCGTCTGGATAAACTGCTGATAGTTAATCCAGCGCTGGCTGCCAATGCCCTTTGTCATATCGGTATTAAGGTTGGTGCGATATTCATGCTGATAGTCAATTAACATCTTCAACTGTTCTTCAGCCTGCTGACATCCGCGTCGCATTGCGCCAAGCTGCAATGCGGCATCATCAACTTCTTTTTCAGCCAGATCTTTTAGCGTTGATAACGCGCTGTTTTGCGCCATGACCTTCGCCCTCCACCTGTGTTACACCTGCGGGAAAATCAGTTCCAGAGCCTGAATTGAGTCTTCCCAGTCGGCGCGTTCAAAAATGCCTTGTTGCAAAAACGCCTCCAGCTGTGGCCACAGGGCAATCGCTTTGTCGAGCATTGGGTCGCTGCCTTTGGCATACGCCCCAACGCTCACCAGATCGCGGTTACGCTGGAAGCTGGAGAGCAGTTGTTTGAAGTTACGCACGCGGGCGTAGTGCTTCTCGGTGATCAGTGCCGTCATGGCGCGGCTGATTGAGGCTTCGATATCAATGGCCGGATAGTGCCCGGCTTCGGCCAGACGGCGCGATAACACAATATGACCGTCGAGGATTGCACGCGCGGAGTCGGCAATCGGGTCTTGCTGGTCATCGCCTTCGGTCAGTACCGTATAAAACGCCGTGATGGAGCCACCGCCGCTAATGCCGTTTCCGGCGCGTTCAACCAGGGCGGGCAGTTTGGCGAAGACAGAAGGCGGGTAGCCTTTGGTCGCCGGTGGCTCGCCGATAGCCAGCGCGATTTCACGCTGTGCCATCGCGTAACGGGTCAGGGAGTCCATGATCAGCAACACATGCTGGCCACGGTCGCGGAAATCTTCGGCGATACGGGTAGCGTATGCGGCACCCTGCATACGCAGCAGCGGCGATACGTCGGCAGGTGCGGCGATGACCACCGAGCGGGCACGGCCTTCCGCACCCAGAATGTTTTCGATGAAATCTTTTACTTCGCGGCCACGTTCGCCGATCAGACCGACGACAATCACATCCGCCTGGGTATAGCGCGCCATCATGCCGAGAAGGACGGATTTCCCCACGCCGGAACCTGCAAACAGGCCCATACGTTGCCCACGCCCAACGGTCAGCAGGGCATTAATCGGACGCACGCCGGTATCCAGCACATGCTCGATAGGGGTACGTTGCAACGGGTTAAACGGCTGAGTAATCAGCGCGCCGGTTTCGGTGGTGTCCGGGGAGGGCAGACCGTCGAGCGGTTTGCCGCTTCCGTCCAGCACGCGCCCCAGCAGCGCCGGGCCCAGCGGCAACTGTTTGCCACTTTGCAAACCATCGCCGGAATTGTTTTTCGCGTAGACGCGCGCGCCGGGCAGAATGCCTTCGACTTCCTCAAGCGGCATCAGGAACAGGCGCTGGCCGTTGAAACCGACCACTTCGCTTTCCACTTCGCGCGTTTCCAGCCGGTCCTGGCGCTCTATCACGCAGGTGGCACCCAGCGGAAGCTGCAGGCCCGTTGCTTCCAGCACCAGACCGGTCGCGCGGGTTAACCGACCGTAACGACGCACAGAGGGCAGTTGTGCCATCTTCGCTTCGAAATTATCAAGCGTATTGAGCCAGCGGGTGAGGCGAGCGGTCATCAGATGACTCCCGGTGCCGCCAGGCGGCACAGTTCCTGCCAGCGGGTGGCAACGCTGGCATCGAGATCGCCTTCATCGGCAGAGACTTTGCAGCCGCCGTGATGCAGCGAGGGGTCGCCGCGCAGCCGCCAGCCGTGCAGGCTGAGGGTTGCACCGAGGCTCTCTTCAACGCGCTGTAAATCATCAGGGTGAACGCGCAACTGCGGTTTTCCGCTGAACAGCGGCTCCTGCTGGAGCAGCCCCTGGATCTGTTTGATGAGTGCGGCGTTATCCACCACGGGCGTCTGGCCGATCACCTGACGGGCCGCTTCCAGCGCCATTTGCATCAGGCGTGAGGCAATCACGCTGTCCAGCGCGTCCAGCGTGTGCTGGAATTCGCTGACCAGTTGCTGCATGCGGGCGTGAAGCGGTGCCTGCTGCTGACGCGCCTGTTCAATGCCTTGCTCTAAACCTTTTGCCAGACCTTCCTGATAACCCTGTTCCTGTCCTTTCTGGCGGCCTTCATTCAGCCCTGCATTAAAACCCTGCTCATGCGCCTGCATTTGCAGCTGTGCCAGCATCTGGGCTCGTTGCTCCTCTTCGCTCAGCGAAGGCTCGTCAGTGTCTGAGTCGCCCGTTTCGGGCGACATCATGGCAGGCGTGAATTCAGAGAGAGGAGGGGCCAGATCGTCGGGCGTCCAGCGTTTCCACGACAGCTCATCAGACATAGGTGTCGTCTCCGCTGCCAATCACCATCTCGCCGGTTTCCGCCAGACGACGAACAATAAGCAGGATCGCTTTCTGTTCGTTTTCCACCTGAGACAGACGGACCGGGCCGCGGTTGGCAAGGTCGTCGCGCAGGATATCTGCCGCACGCTGAGACATGTTGCGCAGGAATTTCTCGCGCAGTGGCTGTTCGGCACCTTTGAGGGCGATAAGCAGCGATTCGGAGTCCACTTCCTGGAGCAGACGCTGGATGCTGCGATCGTCCACTTCGACCAGGTTTTCGAACAGGAACATCTCGTCGATAATTTTCTGCGCCAGTTCGCCGTCGAACTCGCGAACCGCCGTGATAACCGCTTCTTCCTGCTGCGTTTTCATCAGGTTGATGATCTCGGCCGCCGTTCTCACGCCGCCCATTTTGCTGCGCTTGAGGTTCTGGCCGTCGAGCAGGTTGTTCAGCACTTCGGTCAGTTCCGCCAGTGCGGCTGGCTGGACACCACCAAAGGTGGCGATACGCAGCATTACATCGTGACGCAGACGCTCTTCGAACAGCGCCAGAATATCGGCCGCCTGGCCCCGTTTGAGGTGTACCAGAATGGTGGCGATAATCTGCGGGTGCTCGTCGCGAATAAGGTCGGCGGCACTCTGCGGCTCCATAAAGTTGAGCGTCTCGATACCGCTGGCGGTATCGCGGGTTTCCAGAATATCTTCCAGCAGGCTGGCGGCACGTTCTTCGCCCAGCGCCTTGACCAGCACGGAGCGCAGATATTCGTTGGCGTTGACGTTGAGCGCGGCAAACTGTTCGGCTTCCTGCTCAAACTCAGCCAGTACGTCGGTCAGCTGTTTGTTGGAGATCTGACGCACGCTCGCCATCGCCGCACTGAGGATTTGTACTTCCCGCTGGGAGAGGTGTTTAAACACCTCTGCCGCACGGTCTTCACCAATGGTCATCAGCAGGATGACGCTTTTTTCAGTACCTGTAAGCGTATTACTCATGTTCGTTACCCATCCAGCTGCGGATGACCAGCGCAACGACGCGCGGATCGTTATCTGACATTTCGCGAATACGCTGGCTCATAACCTCAGCGCCCATGCGCTGGTTAGCACGGCGCTGCTGCATTTGTTCGTCTTTGCTGAGGCGAACTTCAACGGCTTCTTCGACATCTTCACGCGCATTCAATTGTTCCAGCGCGGCTTTCTCTGCTTCAGCACGGCGCTGGAGCTGCGGGCGAATGCCCTTACGCCACAGCAGCCACGCGACAATCAGCACCAGTAACCAACGGCCTGCGGACATCAGCTGGTCGATAAACGCCTGCTGTTGCCAGAACGGCAGTTCGCCACCCGTTTCATCAACCGAGTTGAACGGAGAGTTCACCACGTTGAGGGTATCGCCACGTTTTTCGGAATAGCCCATCGCTTCGCGGGTCAGGTCTTCGATCTGTTTCATCTGCTCGGCGGTCAGCGGCAGCGGTTTACCATCCGGCAACGTTTTGTAATTCACCACGACGGCAACAGAGAGGCGCTGAATATCGCCCACGTTCAGTTTCGTGTGGCGGATAGTACGGTCAACTTCGTAGTTCGTTGTTTCGTTGCGGCTGCTGTTACGTGGCACGCCGTTATTCGCCGTTGACGTCGTCTGCTGATTATTTTGCTGGCCATTCTGCTGGTTTTGGTTGGCAGCAGGCGTGGTGATAGGCGCAGCGTTAGCCGGAGCCGGTTGGTTCGAGAGCGCACCCGGAACACCTCCAGGATAAGGGCCTCCCACCTGTTCGTTCTCATTGATCTGGCGGGAGCGCATCACGGCCTGAGACGGATTACCGTTCGGGCTGTACTGCTCTTCAGTCTGTTCTTTATTGGCGAAGTCAATCTGCGCGGTAACCTGGGCGTGAACGTTGCTGTTGCCCACTACCGGGCCGAGGATCGCTTCGATACGACGCTGCAGGCGGCCTTCCACATCAGCAGCATATTTTAACTGAGCATCATTCAGGTCACGGCCTGCGCTGTTGTTTTGTGTCAGCAGATGTCCGCTCTGATCGACCAGCGTTACATTACCCGGCGGTAAACCGGCGACCGCACTGGACACCAGATGCGTAACGGCACTGATTTGCCCTTCGTCAAGCGCACGACCCGGTTCGAGATTGACGGTCACTGAGGCCGAAGGCGATTTTTGTTCACGAACAAACAGAGACGGTTTAGGCATCGCCAGGTGCACGCGGGCACTCTTGACCGGGCCTAAGGTTTCAATGGTACGGGCCAGCTCGCCTTCCAGTGCACGCTGGTAGTTAACCTGCTCGCTGAACTGGCTGATACCGAATTTTTCTTGATCCAGCAGTTCAAAGCCCACCGCGCCACCTTTTGGCAGACCCTGTTGCGCCAGGCGCAGGCGCAGCTCATGAACTTTATCTGCCGGAACTTCAAGCGCACCGCCGTTATCGGCGAAGCGATACGGGATGTTCATCTGGGTGAGTTGGGTGACGATGGCACCGCCATCCTGATCGGAAAGGTTACTGTAAAGCGTGCGGTAATCAGGGCTTTTTGCCCACAGGACCATCGCTACAAGGATCGCAATGGCGGCGGCACCTGCCACGATCAGCGGGATTTTAGGGTTCGCGCGAAGGCGGTTCATCCACTCGAGTGATTTATTTTGTGGCGCTGTCGATGCTGCTGTCGCACTCATTGCGCACCTCTTAAATCCTGGTGGTTTACGTTATTCGTGTAGAGAAACAAAACTGACTCCCGGGTCGGCAAACACGACAAAAGTTCCATAGTGATGGCCCTGCCATTATTTGATGATTCAGAATTTTCTATGCGTCAAATAACCTGGTTTTTTCATGCTATTTACCGCCATTATCTTATTGACAAGCTGTTAGTCTTGACCGCGTAAAAAACCATCCAGGGGAAAGTCATGGCTATACAGGGCATTGAAGGGGTCATCAGTCAGTTGCAGGCAACGGCGATGACGGCCCGTAATCAGAACGTGATGGACGAACAGCCGACCATCAGCTTTGCGGGGCAACTGAACGCCGCGCTTGACCGTATTAGCGAAAAACAGACTGCGGCGCGTACTCAGGCGGAAAAATTTACCCTTGGTGAACCGGGCGTGGCGCTGAACGATGTGATGGCCGATCTGCAAAAAGCGTCGGTTTCTCTGCAGATGGGGCTTCAGGTGCGTAATAAGCTGGTGTCGGCGTACCAGGAAGTGATGGGCATGCAGGTTTAAAACGGCGGATCTTACGCTGGCAGCCTTACCGCTTTAATGCCACAATATTTTTTTCTTCGCATGCAGGAAACATGATGAAAAAAATAGCAATTGCTGGCGTGCTGCTGGCCTTGACCGGATGCGTTCAGGTTGATAACTATCAGGCCGTCATTAAGCATCCGGTGCCGTCAAATCTGGCCGGATACTGGCAGTCAAAAGGACCGCAAAGCCGTATGGTAAGCCCGGAAGCAATCGCCACACTGGTGGTGACGGAAGAGGGTGATACGCTGGATTGCCGTCAGTGGCAGCGCGTGGTGGCCGTGCCGGGTAAGATTATGCTGCGTTCGGACAGCTACTATAACGTGACCCGTAAACTCGATGTCTATCCGCTTGAGCGCGAGGGGACTACGCTTGAATACGACGGGATGGCGCTGCAAAAAGTTGACCGCCCGACCGTGGAGTGCGCTGACTACCTGAGCAAAAATCCGCTGGAGAGTCAGCTGCCTTAACGTTTTTGCCGGGTAGCGCTCGCCGCTACCCGGCTCCTGTCTACAGTACATCCTCTATGACCCACACGCTGACACTTCCGCCGTTACAGAAGAACGTCCCTTCGCCGTCGGCTGCTGTGGTGACCGTCTCTTCCCGGTTTCCGAGAAAATCACGCCATGTCTTGTTGCCGTAATTTTCACCCAGGCAGATCACCTTTTCCCCGTCGTCGCCATTCGACAGTACCACGACGCACCCTGGCGACTCATCTGTACCGCTGCGGCTAAACGCGATGCAGTTCGGGTGGTCAAAAAAGAGTGTCTGTACGCCGTGGGCGAAGCGCTGACGGGCCAGGATCAGCTCGTGCAGTTGCTCGATAACGGGCATGTCGATGTGGTACGTTTCGCCATCGCCGCCGGTGTCGTCGTAACTGGCTCCGAAGAGATCGGGGTAAAAAACGCTTGGGACTCCGTTCTCCCGTAGCAGGATCAGCGCATAGGCCAGCGGTTTGAACCAGGCCTCGACAGGGGCTTCCAGCGCCTGCAAAGGTTGGGTGTCATGGTTGGCAACCAGCGTTACCGCATGGAACGGATCGGCTTCCACCAGCGTTCCGGTAAATATCTGGCTCATGTCGTAGTCGCGGCCCTGACGCGACGCTTCATGGAACTTCATCTGCAGCGGCGCATCGAACAACATGGTTTTGCCGTCAACCTGATCGATGTAGTTCTGCAGCTTATCCACTTCATGCGACCAGTATTCCGCAACAATGAACAGCGGTTGTTCTGCAACTTCCTGTACGTGCTCAATCCACTCTTTATAAAACCAGGCCGGAATGTGTTTTACCGCATCCAGACGAAAACCGTCGCAGCGCGTTTGTTCCATCACCCAGCGCGCCCAGTATTTAATCTCCTCGGTTACCGCGTGATTGCGAAAGTCGATGTTCTCACCCATCAGGTAATCGAAATTACCCATTTCATCATCGACCTGATCGTTCCAGCCTTCGCCGGTATAGTCGTTGACGATTTTAAAGATGCCGTCTTCATCAGGGTTTTCAATGTGATCGACGCCGCTGAAACATTTAAAATCCCAGATGAATGCCGAATACTCTCCGGCACGGGCAGGGAAGGTGTAGCGTGTCCAGGCCTCACACTCGATGATCTCGTCCTCGATTTGTGTGCGATCTTGCTCATTGACCCGCTGCACGCGAATTGACTCTTTCTCATCGGCCCCCATTTTATGATTCACCACGACGTCCAGCAGCACTGCAATGTGATTGCTTTTCAGGGCATCAATCGCTTCCAGTAGCTGGGCTTTATCACCGTATTTGGTGGCAACGGTGCCTTTCTGATCAAACTCGCCGAGATCAAACAGATCGTAAGAGTCATATCCGACGGAATGACCGCCCGATGCGCCTTTGTACGCGGGAGGCAGCCAGATCATATTAATGCCGATTTCGTTGAGGTTAGGGGCTAAAGCTGTAACTTCCCGCCACAGTTCACCGCCAGCGGGGTAATACCAGTGAAAGCACTGCAGTAAGGTTGGATTGCGCATGCACCATCTCCATGAGGTCGCGAAACTCAAGTATGGAGCAGGTTTTGCAGAAATGCCTGGCGAACGAAGCGCGTAATGTTCGTTCGCCAGGTAAGAAGCTAATTTATATCGATATTGCTCTGCGGGACCAGGACATGGCCGCCCTGGTTGCTATAGGTGGAGAGAACCGTTTTCTGGATGGACGATTGGCCTACCAGCTTTGCCAGCTCGTCCATTCGGGTTTGCAGCAGCGCTTTCACCTGGGTTTCATTATCCAGGATCACGCGCAGCGTGGGACGAAGCTGCTCCTGCAATTGGCCTGAAGGTTCAATCTCCTGCGTGAGACGAGCCAGCGAGTGCACCGCATTGACATAATCGGTTTCACAGGTAATGAGGTCATCCCATAAGCCCTGGCGAGCCAGTCGCAACATCAACTGGCTCTGCTCAAGGAGTTGCTGATAAAGGGTATAGAGTTGCGGTGCATTACTCATTAGACGGCGTCCTGAATCAGTTTTGGCGTACCGGCAACCTCCTTCCACCCGTCAGCGATATTGCGCAGCAAGGTTTCCACCTCTTCGATGGCGCTGGCGTCGTTATTCACGTTGGCGTGCAGGAGTCGGCGTACCATATAGGCATAAAGGGCAATCAGGTTTTGTGTCAGCTCATCACCATTTTCTTCAACCAGCCCAATTTTGAGCCCGTTCTCGATAATATTGATGGCTTTCGAAAGCGCTTGCCCTTTTGCCGGGATATTGCCGTCCTGCAAGAACAGACGCGCGCGTACCAGCGCGCTGAGGGCACCATCAAATAGCATGATAACCAGCTGCTGCTGGCTGGCGCTCATCACCGCGCTTTCAACTTCTATTTTTGCGTAGGCTTGCGTGCCTTTTGCGCCGTACATGTTATCCCCCTCGGGTCTGATTAGCGTTTACTACTTGCTGCTGGACGATGTGTTTTCGAACTGCTGCGTCAGATAGCTGCTGGTGTTGTTCAGTGAGGTCATCAGTACGTCCAGCTGAGTAAACTGGGCTTTGTACTGCGCCACGGTCGCATCAATACGTTCGCTCACGGCGTTGTATTGATCCGTCAGATTGTTCAGCGTTTTACTGACGCCGTCTTTGGCCGCCTGAATAATGCCTTTGCTTGAAAGCCAGTCGGTCAGGTTGGTGGCCATGCTGGTGGTGATACCGGTGGTTTTACCGTCACCGACAACCAGATCTTTTACGGCTGCCGGATTATCGGTCAGCGCTTTTTCAAGTTTGGTACTGTCCAGCTCCAGCTTGCCGGAACTTGGGTCAGTGGTAATGCCCAGTTGCGACAACGTTTTATACGCTGTACCGCCAACGGTGTTGCTCAGCATGGTTTTCAACTGCGTCTGAATGGTGCGCAACGTGCTGTCGCCGAGCAGGGCACCGTTGCTGGTGTTCTGCGTGCTAGTCCCTGCTTCAACCGCGGTATATTTTGTTAATGTCGCGAAGTTGTCCTGAAGCGTGTTATACGCATCCACCCAGGCTTTCATCGCCGTTTCGGCTTTAGAGGTGTCCTTGGTGATCGTCAGCGTCTGGTTGCCGGTGGTCACGTCATTCAGATTCAGGGTGATATCTTCCAGCGCATCACTGATGGTGTTGCTGCTGTTTTCGATATCAACGTTGTTCACCTTCAGCTTCGCGTTTTGCGCGGTGACGCTTTCGGTCATGCCGTTGCTGGCATCGGTGCTGGTGCCGTTGTAACCCATGAAGGATTGCAGGGCGCTGTCACCGCTTACGCTGATGCTGACGGCATTGTCCGCACCGGTTTCGGTGGAGGTGATGGACAGGCGATACTGACCATTACCGACGTTAATAATACTGGCGGTCACACCGGCATCGGCTTTGTTAATGGCATCGCGAATGCCAGACAGCGAGGGGTTCGCTGCGCTGATATCCACCGTAACCGGATCTTTACCATTACCCGCCGTAAAGGTGATTTTGCTGTCCGTTGTGGCAATCGCCGTTTTGCTGTCGGCCTGGGTGTTTTTGGTGGTCAGCGTTTGCGCCTGCGCCAGCTGTGACACGCTGATAGTATATTTTCCGGCAATCGCGCTGCCGGTTGTGGTGGCGCTAAATGCCGTAGTGCTGCTTGCCGTGCTGGTTGCCGTAAACAGGTCGGCTTTATTCAGTGCGGTATTTGCAGTCTGGAACGCTTCCAGCGAACTTTTTAACGTGCCGTAAGCGCTTAGCTTGGCGGTATAAGATGACTGCTGATTCGAAATCGGCGTCAACTGGGCTTTTTCAGCTGCTGTCAGGCTGTCCAGAATATCTGCTAATTGAAGCCCTGAACCGATTCCCAATGATGAAATACTTGCCATATTTATTCCTTAATCTATCGACACGTAGAACGAATAGTGGGGTTATCGGCTTTAATGGCGGAAAGTTTACGGTTAAATTCTTTTTTTTAATGGCAGGAATAACGCTAATAGAGAAGAGTATTTCAGTGGCTAAAAAAATTATCGAGATCCTGAAAAAAAATCTAAAGGTTGTTTTGGACCAGACGATAACACCTTTGACGGCGATGAAGCCGAAGGGTGGAAACCCAAATCTAACCAAACAGATTTGATGAACAACAGGAAACGTAATCATGGCACAAGTCATTAATACCAACAGCCTCTCGCTGATCACTCAGAACAACATCAACAAGAACCAGTCTGCGCTTTCTACTTCTATCGAACGTCTGTCTTCGGGCCTGCGTATTAACAGCGCAAAAGATGATGCGGCGGGCCAGGCGATTGCTAACCGCTTCACGTCTAACATTAAAGGCTTGACTCAGGCTGCACGTAACGCCAACGACGGTATCTCTCTGGCGCAGACCACTGAAGGCGCACTGTCTGAAATCAACAACAACTTGCAGCGTATCCGTGAGCTGACAGTACAGTCATCTACCGGTACCAACTCCGATTCCGATCTGGCTTCAATCCAGGACGAAATTAAATCTCGTCTGGACGAAATTGATCGCGTGTCTGGTCAGACTCAGTTTAACGGCGTGAACGTTCTTGCAAAAGACGGTTCCATGAAAATTCAGGTTGGTGCGAACGATGGTCAAACCATCACTATCGATCTGAAAAAAATCGACTCTGACACTCTGGGTCTGAATGGTTTTAACGTGAACGGTTCCGGCACTGTTAATAACAAAGCAGCTACCGTCAGCAACCTTACTGCAGCTGGTGCGACCGAAACTGCAACAGGTTCTGGTCTCTACAATCTGACGACTAAGAATGATGCTGTAACTGCATCTGATGCTTTCTCTAAACTGAGCACTGGCGATACCGTATCCATCAAAACATATGTTGATGGCGGTGCTGGTGATATTACTACGAACTATACCTATGATGCGGCTAAAGGTAACTTCAGCTACGCGGCAAGCGTTGATAACGCAGATGTTACTGCCTTCGCGCAAAAACTGGTTCCTGCGTCAGGTTCTCAGTCTGGGGTATATACAGCATCTAATGGTACTACTGCCAGCGTTAAGTTTGACGTTGATGCTAATGGTAAAATCACTATTGGTGGTCAAGACGCCTTCCTTGATACTGCAGGTAACCTGACAACCAGCAATGCTGGTGGTACCGGTACTGCGGCTACTCTGGATGGTCTCATGCAGGCCTCTGCAGATGCAGCAAAAGCTACTACTGGTGCATATACCTCTTCCGTAAGCCTGAGTGGTACTACTTATAACTTTACTGATGCCACTGATGGTAACATGACCTACACTGCCACCATCTCTAAAGATGAAGTGATGGCTAAAGTAGGAAGCACTGATACTGCCTCAACTGTTGCTGGTGCAGCAACGGCGTCAACTGTTAATTATGCGTCTGGTGTTCTCTCTGGTTCAATTACCTTTAACAGCACAGGTGCTGACGTTGGTAAAGCAGATGCAACTTATAAAGATGCAAGCGGCAACTTTACCAGTGTGAAGGAATTCACCACACAGTATAAAGTGGACAGAGATACCGGGGCAGTTAGCGTTAATGCTAACCTGCTTGGTGATGGTACTGCTGGTACTGTTGATGACAGCAACAGCAATCCATTCGCTAAAGCCGTTGGCTCAGCAGCATATGTAACTTCTGGCGGTAAAATTACCTCTGAAGCAACTACTGCGGGTACTGCCACCACTGATCCTCTTAAGGCGCTGGACGATGCGATCAGCTCTATTGATAAATTCCGTTCATCACTGGGTGCGATCCAGAACCGTCTGGGCTCTGCTGTAACCAACCTGAACAACACCACCACCAACCTGTCTGAAGCGCAGTCCCGTATTCAGGACGCCGACTATGCGACCGAAGTGTCCAACATGTCTAAAGCGCAGATCATCCAGCAGGCCGGTAACTCCGTGCTGTCCAAAGCTAACCAGGTTCCTCAGCAGGTTCTGTCTCTGCTGCAGGGCTAATCGCCTGAATAAGCTCAAACCCCGCTTCGGCGGGGTTTTTTTCCTCTCTATATTATTTGTAACCCCTAAATAACCCCTCATTTCACCCACTATTCACCCGATTAAAACCCCTGCAGAATCGGATAATCATGCCGATAACTCAATTAATGCAGGGCTGTTTATCGTGAATTCACTCTATACCGCTGAAGGTGTAATGGATAAACACTCGCTGTGGCAGCGTTATGTCCCGCTGGTGCGTCACGAAGCATTGCGCCTCCAGGTGCGTTTGCCGGCGAGCGTGGAACTGGACGATCTGCTACAGGCGGGCGGTATCGGGTTATTGAATGCAGTTGACCGATACGACGCTCTGCAAGGAACGGCATTTACGACTTACGCAGTTCAGCGTATTCGTGGTGCGATGCTGGACGAGCTGCGCAGCCGCGACTGGGTGCCGCGCAGTGTTCGCCGCAACGCGCGCGAAGTGGCGCATGCGATGGGGCAGCTGGAACAGGAACTGGGACGCAACGCGACGGAAACAGAAGTGGCGGAGCGTCTTGGGATCGCTGTTGAAGAGTATCGTCAGATGTTGCTCGACACCAATAATAGCCAACTCTTCTCTTATGATGAGTGGCGAGAAGAGCATGGCGATAGTATCGAGCTGGTGACGGATGAGCATCAGCAAGAAAACCCGTTACACCATTTACTGGAAGGTAATTTACGCCAGCGCGTAATGGAAGCCATTGAAGCGCTACCAGAACGCGAACAGCTGGTGTTGACCCTCTATTACCAGGAAGAACTTAATCTCAAAGAGATTGGTGCGGTGCTGGAAGTAGGGGAGTCGCGGGTTAGCCAGCTGCACAGTCAGGCCATTAAACGCCTGCGCACGAAACTGGGTAAGTTATAGGTGATTGATTCACCTGAAAAATGCCGCACAACGTATTGACAACCAGGAGTTATCATGACGGTGCAGCAATCTAAAAGACGGCCTTTAAGCCGCTACCTGAAAGACTTTAAACACAGCCAGACGCATTGCGCCCACTGTAATAAATTACTCGACCGTATCACGCTGGTTCGTCGTGGCGAAATCGTGAATAAGATTGCGATTTCGCGTCTCGACACGTTGATGGATGAGGCTGCGTGGCTCGAAGAGCAAAAAGAGTGGGTAGCGCTTTGCCGTTTCTGTGGCGATCTCCACTGCAAAGAGCAAAGCGACTTCTTTGACATTATCGGCTTTAAACAATTCCTGTTTGAACAAACGGAGATGAGCCACGGCACCGTGCGCGAATATGTGGTTCGCCTGCGTCGTCTCGGCCAGCATCTGACCGTGCAAAACATTTCTCGCGATCTGCTTAAAACCGGGTATCTGGATGAAAATCTGGAGCCGTGGTTACCTGCGACCAGCACCAACAATTACCGAATTGCGCTGCGCAAGTATGCACAATATAAGGTCCAAATGCCGGGTGCGGTAAAGCAGAAAGTCCACACCGGGACAACTTCTGATATATATTAAAAATGAATAAGATGTAGCGGAGTCGCCTTTGACGTTACAGGTGAAATCTCTACACTACTCAAAAATTCCACTGTATCGGGGTATATATGAAATTAGCACTTCTGGGTCGTCAGGCGCTGATGGGGGTGATGGCCGTTGCGCTGGTCGCGGGTATGAGCGTGAAAACGTTCGCGGCAGAAAATCTGCTGAATAAAGTGAAAGAGCGCGGCACGCTGTTGGTTGGGCTGGAAGGAACCTATCCTCCGTTCAGCTTCCAGGGCGATGACGGTAAACTGACCGGGTTTGAAGTGGAGTTTGCGGAAGAGCTGGCGAAACATCTGGGCGTGAAAGCGTCCCTGAAGCCGACCAAATGGGACGGTATGCTGGCGTCGCTGGACTCTAAACGTATCGATGTGGTGATTAACCAGGTAACCATTTCTGACGAGCGTAAGAAGAAGTATGACTTCTCCACGCCGTACACCGTATCCGGTATTCAGGCGCTGGTGAAGAAAGGGAACGAAGGCTCCATCAAATCAGCGGCTGATCTGAAAGGCAAGAAAGTCGGTGTGGGTCTGGGCACGAACTATGAAGAGTGGCTGCGCCAGAACGTGCAGGGCGTGGATATCCGCACCTATGATGATGACCCGACCAAATACCAGGATCTGCGCGTTGGCCGTATTGATGCCATTCTGGTTGACCGCCTGGCGGCACTGGATCTGGTGAAGAAAACCAACAACACGCTGGCGGTTGCCGGTGATGCGTTCTCTCGTCAGGAAGCCGGTGTTGCCATCCGTAAAGGTAACGACGATCTGGTGAAAGCCATTGATGGTGCCATTGCGGACATGCAGAAAGATGGTAGCCTCAAGGCATTGTCTGAGAAGTGGTTCGGAGCAGACGTCACCAAATAAGTCTTTGATGGTAAAAAAAAGGCGCTTTTAAAAGCGCCTTTTTTATTTCTGGCACGACTACGTGCATAATAAAAAAAGTGCCTATTTACAGAGTTACCGGAGGTTTCATGTCACTGCAGAATTTAACGCGCTTTCCCCGCCTGGAGTTTATCGGCGCACCCACGCCGCTGGAGTATCTGCCGCGATTTTCCGACTATTTAGGACGCGATATTTTTATTAAGCGTGACGACGTGACGCCAATGGCGATGGGCGGCAATAAGCTGCGTAAGCTGGAGTTTCTGGCGGCTGACGCACTGCGTGAAGGTGCGGATACGCTGATTACCGCAGGGGCCATTCAGTCCAACCACGTTCGTCAGACGGCGGCAGTCGCGGCAAAACTTGGGCTCCACTGTGTGGCGCTGCTGGAAAACCCCATCGGCACGCGAGCAGAAAACTACCTGACCAACGGTAACCGCCTGCTGCTGGATCTGTTTAACGTGCAGGTCGAAATGGTCGACGCGCTGACCGATCCAACCGCACAGCTCGACGAGCTGGCCACGCGCCTGGAAGCGCAGGGATTTCGTCCCTATGTCATACCTGTCGGCGGCTCGAATGCACTGGGGGCGTTGGGCTATGTCGAAAGTGCGCTGGAAATTGCCCAGCAGTGTGAAGGGGCGGTGAGTTTATCTTCGGTAGTGGTGGCGTCCGGAAGTGCAGGCACCCACGCCGGGCTGGCGGTCGGCCTGGAGCAGCTGATGCCGGACGTTGAGCTGATTGGCGTCACCGTGTCCCGTAGCGTTGCGGATCAAAAGCCAAAAGTGGTGACCTTACAGCAGGCGGTGGCAGAGCAACTGGAGCTGCAGGCGAAAGCGGAGATTGTGCTGTGGGATGACTACTTTGCGCCTGGCTACGGTACGCCAAACGACGAAGGGATGGACGCAGTGAAGCTGCTGGCGCGCCTTGAAGGTATCCTGCTCGATCCGGTTTATACCGGTAAGGCAATGGCGGGGCTTATCGACGGCATTGCGCAGAAACGCTTTAAGGATGAAGGTCCGATTTTGTTTGTTCACACCGGCGGAGCACCTGCACTGTTCGCCTATCATCCGCATGTCTAAAAATCAGGTCGAAAAATAATAATGCAAGAAAGTATTCAACTGGTTATTGATTCGTTGCCGTTCCTGCTGAAGGGGGCGGTGTTTACGTTACAGCTCAGTATTGGCGGGATGTTCTTCGGGCTGGTGCTCGGGTTTGTGCTGGCGTTGATGCGCATGTCGCCCGTCTGGCCGGTGCGTTGGCTGGCGCGGTTCTATATTTCCGTGTTTCGCGGAACGCCGCTTATTGCTCAGCTGTTTATGATTTACTACGGTCTGCCGCAATTTGGTATCGAGCTTGATCCGATCCCGGCGGCGATGATTGGCCTGTCGCTGAACACCGCGGCGTACACCTCGGAAACCCTGCGTGCGGCAATCTCCTCCATTGATAAAGGCCAGTGGGAAGCCGCCGCCAGTATCGGTATGACGCCGTGGCAGACTCTGCGCCGGGCAATCCTGCCGCAGGCCGCGCGCGTGGCGCTGCCTCCGCTGAGCAACAGCTTTATTAGCCTGGTGAAAGATACGTCGCTGGCGGCAACCATTCAGGTGCCAGAGCTGTTCCGTCAGGCGCAGCTGATCACCTCGCGTACACTGGAAGTGTTCACCATGTATCTGGCGGCTTCGCTGATTTACTGGGTCATGGCGACGGTGCTTTCCGCGCTGCAGAACTATTTTGAAAACCAGCTTAACCGCCAGGAGCGTGATCCGAAATGAGTGCAATCGACGTCAAAAACCTGGTGAAAAAATTCCACGGGCAAACGGTGCTCCACGGTATCGATCTGGAAGTGGAGCAGGGTGAGGTAGTGGCGATTATCGGGCCAAGCGGTTCCGGTAAAACCACGCTGCTGCGCAGCATTAACCTGCTCGAACAGCCTGAAGGCGGCACGATCCGGGTAGGGGATATCACCATTGATACCGGCAAATCCATTAGCCAGCAGAAAGGGTTGATCCGCCGTCTGCGCCAGCATGTTGGCTTCGTTTTCCAGAGTTTCAACCTTTTCCCGCACCGGACGGTGCTGGAAAACATTATTGAAGGCCCGGTTATTGTGAAAGGCGAACCAAAGGAAGAGGCGACGGTTCGCGCACGGGAATTGCTGGCAAAGGTCGGGCTGGCGGGCAAGGAGACCAGCTACCCGCGCCGTCTGTCGGGCGGCCAGCAGCAGCGCGTGGCGATTGCGCGTGCGCTGGCAATGCGTCCGGATGTGATCCTGTTCGATGAACCGACATCCGCGCTCGATCCAGAACTGGTGGGTGAGGTACTGAATACCATTCGCCAGCTGGCGCAAGAGAAGCGCACGATGGTGATTGTGACCCATGAAATGAGTTTTGCCCGCGATGTGGCTGACCGGGCTATTTTTATGGATCAGGGGAAAATTGTGGAGCAGGGGCCCGCGAAAAACCTGTTTGCGAATCCGCAGCATCCGCGAACCCGGCAGTTCCTTGAAAAATTCCTTATGCAGTAGCATTTATGTGCTAAATTTGCTCCAGATTATCCCGCTGGAGCAAATTATCCTCCCCTGAAGTCCCTTTTCCTGTTCCTTTTATTCGGTTCATTCTGGCTAACTCATTTTAAAACTGAAGATAATGGTTTTGCGGCCGATATTTTGTATTAATAAATAAGTTTTATGTGTTACGTTATATTCACCATAATAATGATTATCTTTATCAGGGGCTTCATTCAGTCAGTATGAGGGATTCAGACTTTTTCACATGGCGGCGGGAATGCTTCCTCCGGTTTCAGGAATTGACCTGTGCCGACGAGGTATATCAGGAACTTCAGCGACAAACGCAGGCACTCGAATTCGATTATTTCGCACTCTGCGTTCGTCATCCTGTACCTTTTACGCGCCCTAAAATAGCAGTACATTCCACCTATCCGCAGCAGTGGATGGCGCAATATCAGTCAGAGAATTATTTCGCTATCGATCCGGTGCTCAAGCCTGAGAATTTCATTCAGGGGCATTTACCCTGGACAGATGAATTATTCGCTGATGCGCAGGAATTATGGGATGGCGCGCGCGACCACGGTTTGCGTTCGGGAATAACGCAGTATCTGATGTTACCCAATCACGCGCTCGGTTTTCTTTCCGTCTCGCGAGATGGTGCGCAGGTCAGTATGACCCGTAGCGAAGAAATTGAGTTGCGTTTGCAAATGCTGGTGCAAATGGCATTGACCTCTCTGCTCCGTTTTGAACACGAGATGGTGATGCCGCCTGAAATGAAATTCAGCAAGCGTGAGCGGGAAATTTTAAAGTGGACGGCGGAAGGGAAAACGTCAGCGGAAATAGCCATCATCCTCTCGATTTCAGAGAATACCGTTAACTTCCATCAGAAGAATATGCAGAAGAAATTCAATGCACCGAACAAGACGCAGATCGCATGTTATGCCGCGGCGACGGGGCTTATCTGATCAACCCAACGTTCTGCGTGTCAGACAAGACAACGGCTGAATGCACTGCATCCAGCCGTTTTTTTTACTGACGGTAAGCCTGTTTAATTTGCTTAACAGTATTAGCAAATACCGCGGACTCCGCTTCATCTTCCATCTGCGCGATCTGTTTTTCCATTTTAATGATCACACGTCCGGCGTCGGCCTGGCCCATTGCCTGCAGCATGAGTGTCAGCAGCGATTTCAGGCAGTTTACTTCCTGTGCCAGCTCTTGGTTATTCTCCGCAGTGGCGAATTCAGGTGTGCTCATTTATTTTCCTCATTATAAAACAGCGCTCGAGCGCGACGATGAAAGTTAAGGCGGCGGAGTATACCACAACCTGGGGTAAAAAAAGCAGTGGTTGTTTTTTGTACTTTTCTGCATTTTGTTTATTTGCGTAAACAGCGTTCGGGGGTAATCTTTACCGCATGTCATCTGCAATTAATTGTTTATCACCGGTTCGCTTGCCGTTAATTGTTGTTACAAAAAGTTGAAAGCTGTTTTGATGTGAGGCTTCAATGCGTATTTTTTGTAACTTTTTGAATACAGATGCTTAAAAATAGCCGCTAAGGCTCTGGCCGCGCGGGTTTTCCTTTCCACTGTCTGTACAGGCTAATTTCCAAAAACGAGAGCAAAATCGAAGCGCGGGTTTTTTAGCGTTTTAATCTTGCGAGGAAAACCGTTAATATAAACGTAATTAGCAGTCAGTAGCGTTATCCCTATTCTGGAGACATTTCCTTTGATCAACGTCCTTCTTGTTGATGACCACGAACTGGTGCGCGCAGGGATACGACGCATTCTTGAAGATATAAAGGGTATCAAAGTTGCTGGTGAAGCATGCTGTGGCGAAGATGCTGTAAAATGGTGTCGCGCCAACTCAGCAGACGTCGTGTTGATGGATATGAACATGCCCGGCATTGGCGGGCTTGAAGCAACACGTAAAATCGCCCGCACGTTTGTTGATACCAAAGTCATCATGCTGACCGTACATACCGAAAATCCTCTGCCTGCGAAAGTGATGCAGGCAGGCGCGGCCGGGTATCTGAGTAAAGGGGCCGCCCCGCAGGAAGTTGTCAATGCCATCCGTTGTGTATATGCCGGGCAGCGCTATATTGCCTCTGACATTGCCCAACAAATGGCGTTGAGTCAGATTGAGCCGGAGAAAACGGAGTCGCCGTTTGCCAGTTTGTCTGAGCGCGAATTGCAGATTATGCTGATGATCACTAAAGGTCAGAAAGTGAATGAGATCTCTGAACAGCTGAATCTCAGCCCGAAAACGGTTAACAGCTACCGCTATCGGATGTTCAGTAAATTAAACATTCACGGTGATGTCGAGTTGACTCACCTGGCTATTCGTCATGGTCTGTGTAATGCGGAGTCGTTGATAAGTCAGTGAGTGAAGCGTTCGATTCAAAAGCATTTCTGAAAACCGTGACCAGCCAGCCAGGCGTCTATCGCATGTATGACGCTGGCGGTACGGTTATCTATGTGGGTAAGGCAAAAGATCTCAAAAAACGCCTTTCCAGCTATTTCCGCAGCAATCTGGCCTCCCGTAAGACCGAAGCGCTGGTCGCATTGATACAAAATATTGATGTCACCGTGACGCACACCGAGACGGAAGCGCTGCTGCTTGAACACAACTACATTAAGCTCTATCAGCCGCGCTACAACGTACTGCTGCGTGATGACAAATCCTATCCCTTTATTTTCCTGAGCGGCGATACCCATCCGCGTCTGGCCATGCACCGTGGTGCCAAACATGCGAAGGGTGAATATTTCGGTCCCTTCCCGAACGGATATGCCGTGCGGGAAACGCTGGCGCTGCTGCAAAAAATCTTCCCCATTCGCCAGTGCGAGAATAGCGTCTACCGGAACCGCTCGCGTCCGTGTCTGCAGTACCAGATTGGTCGCTGCCTCGGGCCTTGCGTTGCCGGGCTGGTGAGTGAAGAAGAGTATGCGCAGCAGGTGGAATATGTGCGCCTGTTTTTAGCCGGTAAAGACGATCAGGTCCTTACCCAGCTGATTGCCCGCATGGAAAAAGCCAGCGCTGCGCTGGAGTTCGAAGAGGCTGCGCGCATTCGCGACCAAATCCAGGCGGTGCGCAGGGTCACCGAGAAGCAGTTTGTCTCCAATACGGGTGACGATCTGGATGTTATCGGCGTTTCGTTTGACGCCGGTATGGCCTGTGTTCACGTGCTGTTTATCCGCCAGGGGAAAGTGCTCGGCAGCCGCAGTTACTTCCCGAAAGTGCCTGGTGGTACAGAACTGGGTGAAGTGGTCGAAACCTTTGTCGGGCAGTTTTACCTGCAGGGGAGCCAGATGCGCACGCTGCCATCGGAGATCCTGCTCGATTTCAGTCTTGATGACAAAACCCTGCTGGCAGATTCCCTTTCAGAGCTGGCTGGCCGTCGCGTCAATGTGCAGACCAAACCGCGTGGGGATCGCGCGCGCTACCTTAAACTGGCGCGTACCAACGCGGCCACGGCGCTGACCACTAAACTTTCGCAGCAGTCGACGGTCCACCAGCGTTTAACCGCTCTGGCATCCGTGCTGAAGCTGTCGGAAGTCAAACGTATGGAGTGTTTCGATATCAGCCATACGATGGGTGAGCAGACTGTGGCGTCGTGCGTGGTATTTGATGCCAACGGGCCGTTGCGGGCGGAGTACCGTCGCTACAACATCACCGGGATCACGCCAGGTGATGACTATGCGGCGATGAACCAGGTTTTGCGCCGTCGCTATGGCAAAGCGATTGAAGAGAGCAAAATTCCTGACGTCATCCTGATCGACGGTGGCAAAGGGCAGCTTGGCCAGGCGAAGGCAGTATTCGCATCTCTTGACGTTGAGTGGGACAAAAACCATCCGTTGCTGCTCGGTGTGGCGAAAGGGGCGGATCGTAAAGCCGGGCTGGAAACGCTGTTTTTCGAACCGGAAGGTGAGGGCTTTAGCCTGCCGCCGGATTCCCCTGCGCTGCATGTGATCCAGCATATCCGCGATGAATCGCACGATCATGCGATCAGCGGCCATCGTAAGAAACGGGCGAAAGTCAAAAATACCAGTACGCTTGAGACCATCGAAGGCGTTGGGCCAAAACGTCGGCAAATGCTGTTGAAGTATATGGGCGGATTGCAAGGATTACTCAATGCCAGTATGGAGGAAATTGCAAAAGTGCCGGGTATTTCGCAAGGGCTGGCAGAAAAGATCTACTACTCGTTGAAACATTGAGGGCTCTGTAGCAACATAGAGCTAAATTTTACTGACAACAGACAGTTACCGTCATTATGCGATTTAATATCCCTACGTTGCTCACTCTCTTTCGCGTCGTGCTTATCCCGTTCTTTGTACTGGCATTTTACCTGCCGGTTGTCTGGGCTCCTTTCGCCTGTGCGCTGATTTTCCTGATTGCCGCCGTTACGGACTGGTTTGACGGCTATCTGGCGCGTCGCTGGAATCAAAGTACCCGCTTTGGCGCGTTCCTCGATCCGGTTGCCGATAAAGTGATGGTGGCGATCGCGATGGTGCTGGTTGCTGAGCACTATCATACCTGGTGGGTAACGCTGCCTGCGGCAACGATGATTGGTCGTGAGATCATTATCTCTGCCCTGCGTGAGTGGATGGCGGAGCTGGGTAAACGCAGCAGCGTGGCGGTATCGTGGATCGGCAAAGTGAAAACCACTGCGCAAATGGCGGCGCTGGTCTGGATGCTGTGGCGTCCGAACGCCTGGGTTGAATGGGCAGGGATTGGCCTGCTGTGGGTTGCCGCGGTGCTGACGCTGTGGTCAATGCTGCAGTATTTAAACGCTGCTCGCGGAGATTTGCTTGAACAGTGATCGTTTCGACGTAATTTTCAGCAAACGATCCAGGGATGTAAAAAATAACGTTGACTCAAAACGTCATATCAGTAGAATGCAACGCATCGAACGGCGGCACAGTTAGCCGGACGATAATGAAATCAAGTGGTTAGATGTTAACTTAATAACATGCGGGAATAGCTCAGTTGGTAGAGCACGACCTTGCCAAGGTCGGGGTCGCGAGTTCGAGTCTCGTTTCCCGCTCCAGATTAAATACATCGGCAATCGCGGGTGTAAGTCGAAAGACAACAGATTTAAGGCGCGTTAGCAAAGCGGTTATGTAGCGGATTGCAAATCCGTCTAGTCCGGTTCGACTCCGGAACGCGCCTCCACTTTCTTCCCTGGCCGGATGGTGGAATCGGTAGACACAAGGGATTTAAAATCCCTCGGCGTTCGCGCTGTGTGGGTTCAAGTCCCACTCCGGCTACCATGGGAAAACAAAGAATAATCAAAGCAATAAGCAGTGTCGTGTAAACCACCTACGGGTGGTTTTTTATTGCCTGAAATTCACCTCTCCGAAAATGAATCTCCTCCAACTGCGCCATACCCTGACGGGCTAAAAAAAATTTTCTGGCAGGGCTTGAAAACGGTGTGAGTGGAATTATTTTATTTATCGGACAAGCAATGCTTGCCTCTATGTTGAGCTTTTGAACAGGAATTCAGGAGGTTAATTATGGCACTCAGAACCTTGTCAGCACTCCCGGTATTTGCTGATTCTATTTTCTCAGACCGATTCAACAGAATAGACAGATTGTTTAGTCAGCTAACAGGTGACACCCCTGTCTCTGCTTCGCCTGCATACGATCTCAGGAAACAGGATTCGAATCGCTATCAACTTACGGTAAGCGTTCCAGGCTGGAAGGAAAACGAGCTTGAAATTGAAACCGTGGGGGGAAATTTGACTGTTTCTGGTAAGCGGGCCGAAGAATCGACAGAAGAAAACGAAAACTGGATATATCGTGGTATTCGACGTGCGGATTTCCAGTTGAGCTTTTCATTACCTGAGCACACCAAAGTGAATGGTGCAAGGCTGGAGAATGGCCTGCTGCAGGTCGATATTTACCAGGAGATCCCGGAAAGTGAAAAACCTAAAAAAATAGCGATAGAGAATAACCAGAAAGTGATAGAACATAAATCATAATCGGGTGAGTGCTCAGCGCACGTCACACACTTTATTTCAGAATAACAAACAGTTATGCACTTCATATTTTGACCTGCCTGCGCAGGTCTTTTTTTTGGGCAAAACACGTCAGTTCGGTGGCGGAATGGTCAGGAATTATTTCATGTGCGTGGCCTGTCCCGTTACGGGATGATGCCGAATGATTGTTTTACGTTCGTTTACTCCAGGTTTATGTTTAAATTTGGTGGAGTCATCTTTATGAGATATAACCTTCAGAGGTTTATAAAGGAGGTTGTTATGAAAAGAGTTAACGCTCTCGTTCTTTCTTCATTCGTTCTTGTCTCATTTTCTACATGGGCCGCAGAGGATCTGCACAACAAACTTGTTATCCAGGCAATCCCTGAATCCGAAGGGACGGTGGTTATTGAGGGGCAACCTAAATACGAGAAAACCTTCAACCTTGTCGTTTCGAGTAAGGTTGATGCGCCAATTGAGCTTACAGGTTTTGTTGGGTGTTACAGGGCGTTCGATGAGAAAGGTAAAGAGTTCGATGAACGCACGGTGCAGTTAGATCTGTTAGGGACGTTAAAAGATGGCGCGGCAAAAGTTGGTCATGTCTCTTTCGTCAGTGACGATGACGCCGTTTACAACGCTAAATTTGTAAAATGGTCAAAAGAATGTCCTAATCTGCCGCAGAAACCAAAGTAATACGGGATCAAACAACCCGCTCAGGCGGGTTTTGTCGCGCTCAATCCAGGCGTCATTGCACGGATTCTTCACACACCACCCAGATACGCCTTCCTCACTTCCTGATTTCCTAGCAGTTCTTCACCGCTGCCGCTCAGCCGTATTTGCCCGTTGACCATCACATACCCTCGGTCAGAGAGCTTCAGCGCATGGTGTGCATTCTGCTCTACCAGAAATATCGTCATGCCATTCCGGGCCAGCTCGCGCAGTGTCTGGAAGATCTGTTTCACCACAATCGGTGCCAGCCCCAGGCTAGGCTCATCCAGCAACAGGAGCTTTGGTCGGCTCATTAATGCGCGGGCGATAGCCAGCATCTGCTGCTCTCCGCCAGACATGGTCATGGCGCGCTGTTTACGCCGTTCTTTCAGGCGTGGAAACAGATCGAACATGCTTTGCATATCTTCCGCCGCATACTGACTGCCGATGGGGATTGTCCCCATCAGCAGGTTCTCTTCAACCGTCATATCCGGAAAGATACGCCGTCCTTCAGGTGCCTGGGCGATACCGCCGGAGGCGACATAGTGGGTGGATTGATGGCTAATATCCTCCCCACAGAAGAAAATCTGACCGTTGCGAATACGCGGCTGCCCGAAGATTGACATCAGCAGCGTCGATTTACCCGCGCCGTTGGCACCAATCAGCGCCACGGTTTCGCCTTTATTGACCTCAAGGGAAACCTGTTTTAGCGCCTGGATCACGCCATAAAAAACGTCGACGTCACGAAACGCCAGCATCGGTTCGCTCACAGGTTGACCTCGCTTTCTTCTGTACCCAGATAGGCGGCAATCACTTTTTCATCATGCTGGATCTGCTCTGGTTTTCCCTGAGCAATCACGTCGCCATGGTCGAGCACAATAATGTCGTCTGAAATCCCCATTACCATTCCCATATCATGCTCAATCAGTAAGACCGTCATGTCATGGTGATCGCGCAGAAAACGAATAATGTTACTCAGCTTGTGCGTTTCCACCGGGTTCAGGCCTGCGGCGGGTTCATCCAGGCAGATCATCTCCGGGCCGGTGCACATTGCGCGCGCAATTTCGAGCCGTCGCTGTTGCCCGTAGGACATCTCGCCTGCCAGACGATTCGCGCAATCCACCAGGTCAACCACTTCCAGCCAGTAAAAGGCCCTGTCCAGTGCGTCACTTTCTGCGCGACGGTAAGCGGGTGTGTTCAGCACGCCCGCGAGCAGATTGCGGTTGACGCGCATATGCTGTGCAACCAGCAGGTTTTCAATGACCGACATTTCGCGAAACAGACGGATGTTCTGGAAAGTGCGCGCAAGACCGGCGCGGTTAACCAGGTGAGTCCCGCCAAACATTTTATAGAAAAGACGTTGCCCCAGCTGTGCCGGGTTGACCCAGTCACCTGGCTGGAACTTCTGCCCGAGCACCTGAATGACGTTGGTGGTTTTGTGGCGCGTATTGAACAGAATGCTGCCGCCGGATGCCCTGTAAAATCCGGTCAGGCAGTTAAATACCGTTGTTTTCCCCGCGCCGTTCGGCCCGATCAGGGCGGTAATCGATCCGCGTTGCACGTCAAGGTTGACGTCGTTTAACGCCTTAATCCCGCCAAAGTGCATCATCAGATGTTCGACGCGTAATATCGTCCCGTTCATGGCGCGACTCCCTTACGCACGGCGAAACCGCTGCGGTTAATGCGGATCAGGCCGCGAGGCCGCCAGATCATCATCACCACCATCAGCATGCCAAACAGCAATACCCGGTACTCCGCAAAGCTGCGTAACAGCTCCGGGGTGACGGTGAGCACGAAGGCGGCCAGAACCACGCCCACAGTGGAGCCCATACCTCCCAACACCACAATCGCGAGAATGAGTGCCGATTCAAAAAAAGTGAATGACGTCGGGTTCACAAATCCCTGATACGTAGCAAAGAACACTCCGGCAATGCCTGCCGTCGAAGCACCCAGCGTAAAGGCCGAGAGCTTGACCAGCACATGGTTCAGCCCCATCGAGCGGCAGGCGATTTCGTCTTCGCGCAGCGCTTCCCACGCCCGGCCAATCGGCATTCGCGTCAGGCGGTGTTTGATGTAAAGCACCAGCAACACCACCAGAAACAGCACTGCGTAGATAAAGATAAACTTCATGTTCGGGTTATAGGTCAGGCCGAAAAACTCGTGGAACGGTACGCCGCCTTCTTTTGCCCGTCGGCCAAATTCAAGGCCGAAAAAGGTAGGAGGCGGGGCAGAAACGCCGTTCGGCCCGCCGGTGAAAGAGAGCCAGTTGTTCAGGACCAGGCGGATGATCTCCCCGAACCCGAGCGTCACAATAGCCAGATAATCCCCGTGCATACGAAGCACCGGGAAGCCGAGCAGGGCACCGGCGGCAGCGGCCATGATTGCCGCCAGCGGCAACATGCTCCAGAATCCGAGCCCCAGATACTGGTATCCGAGCGCCAGGCCATACGCACCGATGGCGTAAAAAGCGACATAGCCCAGATCCAGCAGCCCGGCAAGACCGACCACGATGTTCAGCCCGAGCCCGAGCAACACGTAGATCAGCCCAAGAATGGCAACGGTCAGCACGTATTTGGTGGCAACAAACGGGAAGCAGATCGCAAGAGCAATAATCAGGGGAATAATCCAGCGCATACGGCTCTTATATTCAGGAGGGCGGACATAAACGCCAGCGCTGTCCGCCTCAAAACGCGCCTGAAAACGCCGTCCGTAAGCCGTCCCTAAAAACGCACTCAGCAGAAAACGCCCCAGCATAACGATGGCGATGATCCATGCCAGCCGCCGACCTTCGAAGTTAAAGCTGTACCCGTCCAGCACTACGCCCGCGATGGGGCCAAAAATAATCAGAGCCACCAGTCCGGAAAAAACGGCATCCAGAATGCAGCGCTTAAGGGAAAACCCGGCAGATATCATTGTTTTCACCTTTACACTTTGGCCACGACAGGGCGGCCAAGCAGCCCCTGAGGACGGAAAATCAGGATCATGACCAGTAAGCCAAACGAGAACACGTCTTTATAATCTGAGTTCACCATCCCGGAGAATTGCGCTTCGGCCACGCCGAGTATCAACCCGCCGAGCATGGCACCCGGCAGAGAGCCAATGCCCCCCAGCACCGCCGCCGTAAACGCCTTAATACCGATGACAAACCCGACGTAGAAATCGAAGGTGCCGTAATTCATGGTGATCAATACGCCTGCCAGACCAGCCATCGCTGCGCCGATAACAAACACCAGCGAAATGATTCTGTCAGTATTAATTCCCAGAATGGATGCCATTTTGCGATCCTGCTGCACCGCGCGGCACATACGTCCCAGCCGGGTATGGCTGATTATCCAGGTCAACAGCAGCATCCCTGCGAACGAGGCGAGAAGAATAAACACTTTGGTGTAGGTTATCTGGACAAAACCTTCCCCAAGATGGAGGCGGAATACGCCGTCCAGCATGGTTGGAACGCCCTGCTGACGCGGGCCTTGGCTGAGCTGGGCGTAGTTTTGCAGGATGAGCGACATCCCGATGGCGGAGATCAGCGGTGCCAGACGGGTCGAGTTGCGTAGCGGTTTATAGGCGATGCGCTCGATAGTCCAGCCATAGACGCCCGTCACCACAACGGTAAATACCAGCGTACCCAGAATCAGCAGGGGAAAGGATTCCAGACCAAAGAAGGAGAGCAGTGCCAGTCCGATGGCACAGAGATAAGCGGAAATCATATACACTTCGCCGTGGGCGAAATTGATCATGCCAATGATGCCATACACCATCGTATAACCGATGGCGATTAACCCGTATACGGAACCCAGCGTTAATCCATTGATCAGTTGTTGCAAAAAGAATGTACTCATCATCGCGCGCTCGTGTTCTGGGCCGCGCATTGCGCGCAGCCTGATGTTTATTACGCGTCGACAGGCGAACCTGCCGACGTTGAGCGTGACTCCGTCCCGTTACTGCACTTCCTTATATTTTCCTTTGTCATCCCACTGATACACCACATAGTCAGAAACTTTCAGGTCGCCTTTGCTGTCCCAGGCTTTTTTACCCATCACCGTGTCGACGGAATTGGCTTTCAGCCATTCGCTGGCTTTGGCGGAATCGGTTCCTTTTGTGGCGTTAAATGCTGCCGCGATGGCCTGGATTGAGGCATAGGCGTAGAGAGTGTAGCCTTCAGGTTCGAACTTACCGGCGCGGAATTTATCGATAACGGCTTTGCCATCCGGGATCAGGCGTGGATCTTTCCCGAAGGTCATGTAAATACCATTAGTGTATTGCGGGCCACCTGCCGCCGTGACCATCTCTTCATTGACGATGCAGTCACCGGAGAAGAACTTGGCCTGCACGCCCTGTTCACGCATCTGACGAACCAGCGGGCCCGCTTCCGGGTGGCAGCCACCGAAGAAGACCACGTCCGGTTTTTGTGCGCCAATTTTGGTTACCAGTGCGTTAAAGTCCTTTTCCCCGCGCGATAAGCCCTCGTACATCACATCCTGAACACCGCGTTTTGCCAGCGCGGCCTTAGTGGCGTCTGCCAGCCCCTGCCCATAGGTGTCTTTATCGTGGATGATCACCACACGTTTGGCTTTCAGCTTATCGATAATGAAATCGCTGGCGACCTGGCCCTGCTGGTCATCGCGACCACACATGCGGAACATATCACTCATGCCGCGTTCGGTAATCAGCGGGTTTGTCGAACCGGGGGTGATGGAGATTATTCCTGCGTCGCTGTACACCTCAGAGGCGGGCATGGTGGAAGAGGAGCAGAAATGGCCGACCACGGCGTTGACTTTGTCCTGGTCAACTAAGCGGTTGGCGACGGCGACCGCCTGCTTTGGCTCGCATGCGTCATCGCCCTGAACCAGTTTGATTTTCTCGCCGTTGATCCCGCCCGCGGCGTTAATGTCTTCTGCGGCCTGTGTTGCACCATGCCAGTACTGATCGCCATAGGTTGCATTCGGCCCCGTGAACGGCCCGGCCACGCCAATGACTATATCGGCCTGGGCGGAAAATGCCGTCACCAGACAACCAGCCAGCACAAGAGAAAGGGGACTTCTGATAAATTTCAGCGACATTATTATGTTCCTTAGCAAAGAGGTTTTTGCACCACGGTATAAACCTGAACGCCTGCTGGCGTTGTCAATCCAAAAACAAAAGCGAGAACAAAATGCACGAAACGAACGAGATCCAGACATTATTCAGCTCAGTACGGCGAGTTTTTCCGGCGTGGTTACGCGCGAAAAAGACTAAGCAAGAATGTTGCCAGAATGGTTAACCCGTTGAGTGGGTTGCGACATGTTTGAGTATAGAGCGCCGTTTTACGCAGCCTTCGGGGATGGCGCGAAATTACAGCGAAGATCACATCCCGTTAACAACAATGCCCATAAGTTGTGCAACGGTCACGATTTGCACGTTTTTACGGCAGCCCCGGCCTAAACTTCAGATAGGCATCGACTGCAATATATGTCAGGATCGTTTCCTTTTTATCAGGAGTGTCAGTAATGACTGAAGGCCCATTAAATGAAAGTGAAATGGAGTGGCTGGAAGAGACGTTAATGTCTTACGGTCATGACGATGCGTCCGTGATTGACGTGTCCGAACTGGACGGCATGCTTACCGCAGTGCTTTCCGGCCCCGTTGTGGTTGAACCCGATACCTGGCTGGTGGCGGTATGGGGCGGCGAGAAATATATTCCGCGCTGGAAAAACGATCGTGAAATGAACCGTTTTATCGATCTCTGCTTTAAGCATATGAACGACATTGCTGAGCGCCTGAGCGAATACCCGGATCAGTTTGAACCGATGTTTGGCTATAACGACGTTGACGGCCAGAGCTACACCGTGGTGGAAGAGTGGTGCTACGGCTATATGCGCGGCGTGGCGCTGACAGACTGGTCCGCATTGCCTGACGCGTTAAAAGCGGATCTGGATGTTATTGCGCTGCACGGTTCAGAAGAAAACAGCGAGACGCTGGATGACCTGACCGAAGCGGAATACACTGCCAGCATTGAGCGTATCCAGCCAGCGGCGTTGCGTTTGTACAACTACTGGGTGGAAAACCCGCAGCAGCCGGAAGCGAAAAAGCCAACGGTGAACGGGACGAAGGTTGGCCGTAACGATCCGTGTCCGTGCGGCAGCGGAAAGAAGTTTAAGAGTTGCTGTTTGCACTGATAAAAAGAGGGGCTCATTCAGAGCCCCTTGCGTTATCCCACTTCCGGCAGCATCCCCGCTGCGATCAAAAACTGCACCAGAATAATGACCACGCCACAGGTAAACACAATACACAGCAGCGGCTTACCGCCCGCTACGCGATACCCTTGCTGAGGATGCTGCTGACGGCTTTTCCACGCCAGCAGGGAAGGCAGCAGCAGCGCCAGTACCGATAACGCCACACCCGCATAGCCCAGCGCCATCACAAATCCTCGCGGATAAAACAGCGCGAAGGCCAGCGGGGGCAGGAAGGTGATCGCCCCTGTCTGTAAACGTCCGGCAACGGTGTTGCGACGCTGGAACAGATCCGCCAGGTAATCAAACAGACCGAGCGCCACACCCAGGAATGAGGTGGCCAGCGCCAGGTCTGCGAACAGATGTACCGCCAGCTCGACGTGTGGGGAAGTGACGACCTCACGCAGCGCCAGCAGGAAACCATTCAGGCCCGAATGCGCCGCCATTAAACCGATAAAGGTCGGGGAATCAATGCTGCCGAGCGTCACCAGTTGCCAGAAGATATAGGCGATCAGCGGAATGGCGCTGCCGATAACAAAGACGCGACGCAGCTTGCGTATGTCCCCCTTCATATAGCTAACAATGCTCGGTACGCTGCCGTGGAAACCGAATGAGGTGAAAATCACCGGGATGGCGGAAAGCGCCAGCCCCTTCTCCAGCGGCAGCGTCAGCAGGTTAACCTTGTGAACATGCGGTGCCAGCAGAACTAGCATCACAATCAGGAAGAGAATTTTGGCACTGAACAAAAAACGGTTAAACAGATCGACCAGTGTAGTCCCTGCACAGACGACACCGCCGCCAGTCAGCGCGAAGAACATGGCACCGGTCGCCGGTGAAATGTCAAAGCCGAACCCGTCATTAACGCTGGAGGCGATCAGCTCCCCGGCACCGCTAATGTAAGCGGCGGTGAGGGCGTACATCAAAAACATCATGCTAAAGCCGGTGAGCCACTTCCCGTAGCGCCCGAGATAGCGTGCCGCAAGCGAGCCCAACCCTGTATCAGCAGGAACATGCTGATAAACCTCCAGCAGTAGCAGGGCGGTGTAACACATCAGTGCCCAAAGCCCGGCCAGTAACAGCAGCGTGACGCTAAATCCAACGCCTGCGGCTGCCAGTGGCATTGCCAGCATTCCTGCGCCAATCGTCGTACCGGCGACGATAAAAATACTTCCCAGAGTTCTGTTTTTCACGCTTTCCTCTACAACCGTTCCATATCGCGACAAAATCTGCGGCGCAGAGTAAGGGAAAAGCCGTAACTCGTCAAATCACCGTTACAACCCATGTAATTAAATGTTTACGGTTCGACAGAGGGGCACAAATCGGGGCTGGCGCTAAGCGATATCTGGCGATGAGAAAGTGATGTGTTTAATTGTGTGCGAGGGAAAGAAAAGGTAATACGTGGCGTGGGTGTCATGAAAACGGTGCTGAAAGATCAGCACCGTCAGAGAATTAATTCTGCGTATCGAGCGTGGAAAGTTCTTTATCAATAAAGTAAAGACCTTCACCGGATTTACCTGCCAGAGATAATTTATCCAGCACGGATTTAAACAGTTTCTCTTCTTCATGTTGCTCTGCAACATACCACTGCAGGAAATTAAAGGTTGGATAGTCCTGGCCGATCATAGCGGCATGAACCAGTTCGTTAATTTTCTGGGTGATCAGCTGCTCATGCTCGTAGGTGGCTCGGAACAGCTCATCAAGAGAACCGTATTCCGCAACCGGGGAAGCCACCGGTTCAATACGCGGCAGGCTGCCGGTATCGGTCATGTAGTCAAACAGGCGCTGCATGTGAGTCATCTCTTCCTGCGCATGGCGACGCAGAAATGCCGCAGCACCTTCAAAGCTGTGGTAGCTGCACCAGGCGCTCATTTGCTGGTAAAGGAGAGAGGAATAAAGCTCAAGGTTCATTTGTGCATTGAGCTTGTCGATCATTTCAGTTTTCAGCATGGTGCAGCTCCGGTTTATTATTTCTGGTTCACGATGAGCGACACTATAATTTGTTATTTAATTATTTGCAAAAAGTAAAATAAATATTTCTTTATTAAAAATACGAATGGGAATAAAACGCATTGACGCTTTGTATTTATATTAATGAGAATTATTTTTGTTCTTAATTAAACAGACTGCCAGCGGTGCTGGCAGCAGAGATTATTACCACGGATTGGTTGCATTAGGGTTAACGGCGTAGCCCATGCATTTATACTGGATCGTCACGCTCTCATTAAGACACAGAGAGCCACTAATGAGGGTACATGTTTTGACGGGTTGACCATAGGCGGAGGCGGTGGCATATCCCATGCTCTGACAGGCTTTAACGGCTGTACCGTTATTCACATACTCATCGGAGTGGGCGTTTTGCAGTATGGCCTGGCCGAAGTCAAGGCGGACAATCCCGTTGGGTGCGTCAAGATGACTGACCTCAGCCTGGCGGTTAATGTTACACCCAGCGAGAAGCAGGATCGTGCCAGCTATGATTACTCTTTTCATGGTTCACTCTGCGTGAAGGGGAAATACGTTATTTTAACGTCCACCGTTCAGGTCAATGGCTGGAATAGCCGGAGGATCAACCCTTTCTCTTCGCAACGAACAGCATCAGGTCGAGAAATTGTGAGCGCATCTGTGTTTTTTAAAACAAGTTTTCACTTAATTTGAAAGCATGTTTGTTTGATAGTAAGGTTACTGATGAAAAGGTATCCACAGCGGGACTTCCCGCCATGCATTCAGGAGAGAAAAGATGAAAATTGCACTGATGATGGAAAACAGCCAGGCAGCTAAAAATCCCATCATCCTTAATGAGTTAAAAGCCGTCGCCGATGAGAAGGGCTTCCCGGTGTATAACGTAGGCATGAGTGATGAGAACGATCATCACCTTACCTATATTCACCTTGGAATCATGGCGAGTATTCTGCTCAATTCAAAAGCCGTTGATTTTGTTGTCACCGGCTGCGGTACGGGTCAGGGTGCGCTGATGTCTCTGAATATTCATCCGGGCGTGATTTGTGGCTACTGCATCGATCCTGCTGATGCCTTCCTGTTCGCGCAGATCAACAACGGTAACGCGCTCTCCCTGCCGTTTGCGAAAGGCTTTGGCTGGGGTGCGGAGCTGAACGTGCGCTTTATCTTTGAAAAAGCCTTCACTGGCCGTAATGGCGAAGGTTATCCGCCAGAGCGTAAAGAGCCACAGGTGCGTAACGCCGGGATACTGAACCAGGTGAAAGCCGCCGTAGTAAAAGAGAACTATCTCGATACTCTGCGTGCGATCGATCCTGAACTGGTGAAGACTGCCGTTTCCGGCCAGCGCTTCCAGCAGTGCTTCTTTGAAAACTGCCAGGACAAAGAGATCGAAGCCTTCGTTCGCGGGATTGTGGGCTAACTGTGTCATTGCCGGGCCGTGTTGCCCGGCTTATAACATCACCTCTTCGTCGATACGGCGCTGCCCGCATCTTTAGTCAGGCGTAGCGTGTCAAACATCCCCACCAGGCAAATGAGCGCGATGGCGACAAACGCCAGCCGGAAGCTAATGCCGGGTATGGCTTCAAGCCCAAACGCCTCACTGATTTTTTCACCAATGCGAATACCAATTGCGCCCAGCGTGATGCCCAGCCCCACGGCAAGCTGCGTGGCGGTGGAAAACAGCGTATTGGCGTAACTCATCTGGGCTGAGGGCACATCGGCAAAGGCGAGCGTGCTTACTGCCGTAAACTGAATCGAACGAAATACCCCGCCGAGGTAAAGGATCAGCATAATCAGCCAGACGGGCGTGTCGGCGGTAAGAAATGCGCAGGCCAGCAGCGCCAGCACGTTTAATGCGCCGTTGATCAGCAGCAAGCGCTTAAAGCCTAATCCACGGATTAAGGGCGTGGTGGCGGGTTTAATAGTGAGATTCCCGACGAACACGGCAAGAACCAGCAGGCCAGAGTGAAAGGCATCCATCCCAAAGCCAACCTGAAACATCAACGGTAGCAGGAAGGGAACGGCGCTGATTGACGCGCGGAACAGCGAACCTCCGTACATTGTCACGCGGAACGTGGGAACCTGCAGTGCATCAAGCCGAATCATCGGCCATTTCGTGCGCCTGAAATGGCGCAGAGCAAACACCAGCGAAAGTAGACCCACAACCATCAGTGCAAGCGTTATCCCTTCCTTTACATGCTGCCCGCCCAGGGTTTCCATCGCATAGACCAGGCTGACCATCGCAATCGTTGTTGCAACAAAGCCCGTGAGGTCGAAGGGGCGACGAGCATCTTCATGCAGGTCGGGAATAATACGCAGCGCCAGAATAATGGCCACAATCCCCAGCGGAACATTAATAAAGAATATCCAGCGCCAGTCGGCGTAGCTGGTAATAAACCCGCCCAGCGGTGGGCCAATAATTGGAGCAACCAGCGCGGGCCAGGTCAGTGTGGCGATGGCTGTAATCAGCTGGTGTTTTGGTGTCGTGCGCAGGACGGCCAGACGACCGACGGGCACCATCAGCGCGCCGCCCATCCCCTGCAGGACACGCATGGCGACAAACTGATCGACCGTGTTCGACAGCCCGCAAAAAACAGAGGCCAGCGTGAAGATCGCCAGTGCAAAGGCAAATACTTTGCGCGCGCCGAAGCGGTCGGCAATCCAGCCGCTGGCGGGGATGAGCACGGCAAGCGTAATGAGATAGGCGCTGATCCCGATATTCAGATCCACCGCCTGCACGCCGAAACTCTTCGCCATGTCGGGCAGGGCGGTGGCAATCACCGTCCCGTCAAGAAACTCCATAAAGAAAGCACCGGCAACCAACAGCGCCGCAGGCGATAAGCCACGACGCTCTTTGTCAGTTATGTTCTCGCTCATTTTTCCTGCCATATCAAAAAATTTTATAAAAATTTACTGGAATTTATACGATCGTAACTAACGGATTTATCGTCATTTTTATTAACATCTCAGCCGCGCAGTGGGTTTTATGACTGTGATTTTAGTCACAAAAGTATTGATTTTTGTGATGGCGGTCATATTATAAGCGCATAGACAATAACACCTGCATAACAAATTACCGGAGCATCATAATGAAACTGCGCAAAATCCTGAAAAGCATGTGGGCTAACTACTGCAACACCTTTAAAGACGTCCCACCGGGTGCGATGTTCTGATAAAAAAACCTGCTTCGGCAGGTTTTTTTATGCCTGCAGACGACGAGAGAGAGATGAAAGGGCGTGCGTTTTGCTACTATGGCGGCCTTTGAATAAGGAGAAAGCCCATGTCACAAAACCTGAGCGCCGATCAGGAACTGGTGTCTGACGTCGTCGCATGCCAGTTGGTTATCAAACAGATCCTTGATGTACTGGACGTTATCGCGCCAGTCGAAGTGCGCGAGAAGATGTCCACCCAACTGAAAAACATCGATTTCACCAGCCATCCTGCTGCGGCCGATCCGGTCACGCTCCGTGCGATTCAGAAAGCTATCGCGCTGATTGAGCTGAGATTCACGCCGCAGGGTGAGTCTCACTAAAATAAACCGATGTTTTGAAATTAGAAACAGATTTCTGCTCAAACGTCGAAGGGCGACACAGGTTGTCGCCCGGAGAAAGGATCAGAAGAAGGTCTGGACCAGCAGATAACTCACGACACACGCCGAGCTTACGCCAATCAGCCCCGGCAGAATAAAGCTGTGGTTGATGATGTATTTGCCGATACGGGTGGTGCCAGAGCGATCAAACCCGATACACGCCAGATCGCTCGGATAGGTGGGCAGAACAAAATAGCCATACGACGCCGGGAAGAAGGCGATGAGCATTTTCGGGTCAATACCTAGCATTAACCCCATGGGCGCAACAGCGGTTAGCGCCGCTGCCTGGCTGTTCACCAGCTTGGAAACCAGGAACAGCACAATGGCATACGTCCACGGATGGCTTTTCACTACGCCTTCCAGCGCCATTTTTAGCTCATCAAGATGTGCCTGAAAGAAGGTATCACTCATCCATGCCACGCCGAATACTGAGAAGATAGCGACCATACCCGCTTTAAATACCGCACCGTTCGAGATGGCAGAGGCGTTGACCTTACAGGCCACGAGCATTACAGCACCGGCAATAAGCATCATCATCTGGATGACAAGGTTCATCGACAGCGCGGTCATTTTACCTTTGACCTCAAAGGCAGGACGCAGCTCCGGCAATGCACCCAGCAAAACAACAACGGCGATCCCGGCGAAGAAAATCCATGTGGACCAGTACGCCTGTTTCGGGAACCGCTGGTTCATCAACGTTTCCGTACTGCCATAAATGAACTCCCGCTGTTTCGGATCTTTTAGCTTTTCCTGGAACTCCTGGTCATCGGCCAGATCTTTGCCACGACGCAGGCTCCACATCGCGGCAATGGCGACGCCACACAGCGAGGCGGGAACGGACACCGCGAGGATTTCGAGTATCCCCCACGCGTGACCGATCCCATGCTGCGCACCCAGTATCGACACCAGCGAAACCACGGCAACGGAAACCGGGGAGGCGGTGATCGCCATCTGCGAGGCCACCGACGCCACGGCCATCGGGCGCTCCGGACGAATCCCTTTTTTCAATGCGATATCGGCAATAATAGGGAACATGGTGTAGACCACATGCCCGGTCCCGCACAGGAAAGTCAGCATCCAGGTGGTGAAAGGCGCAAGCAGGGTAATGTGCTGCGGGTGTTTACGCAGCAGGCGCTCAGCGAACTGCATCATCACATTCAGGCCACCCGCTGTCTGCAATGTTGCCGCACAGCCAATAACGGCGAGGATCGTGAGCATGACATCAACCGGCGGTTTACCGGGCTGCAGGCCAAAGACAAAACTCAGAATAAACAGGCCAATACCGCTTATCAGCCCAAGCCCCATACCGCCGAATCGGGTGCCTACCAGCAGGCAGAGGATAATGACAATAAACTCAATGGTGATCATGATGCTCTCTCGTCAATGATTGTTATTAAACAAATCATTACACGATGTGTGGTTATTCATTGGGAGCAAGATCAGATTTGTTAAATTTCAGCAAAAGCAGGGCGTTGTGGGAAGAAGAACCTGCCCCCGATCGGGAGCAGGGGGAAATGTTTAGTGATGTTGCACCGTCACCAGATCGAGCAGATGGCGATCGGTTTGTTCCAGACATAAGCCGTTGCGTCTGGCATTGCGAATTTCATCGGCGAGCGTTTTGAGCAGCATGCCATCCTGCTGTTGCTCTTTATCCATATCGCGTAAGAAATTCAGGGTCGTGCTGTCCTGCTGTGCTTTCGCTTCTTCGGCCAGATTGCTGAGCGTGGTGCAACGTTGCTCATACTCTTCAAGCGTTTTCTGAACCAGCTCTTCGAGAGAAGAGTAGCTGTCATCGATCGTATCTAGTGCTTTGACGATTGGGTTCGCCCCGGCAGTTTTCATAAAATTAAACACGCGCATCATATGCGTGACGTTGCTTTGTGCCTGCGTACGAAAGAAGGTGGCCGTACCGTTGAGACTGTTCTCAGAACACCATTTGCTCAAATGCAGGTGCAGATTTGATGCATAGAACTCCAGGTTCATCTGGGCATTGAGTTTTTGAATCATCGTTTGGGTAGCCATACAAATATCCTTATTGACTGAGGGACACGATGTCCGCTGCTTAACCTGACCCGGCAGGCTCATGCGATTGACGGGCAGAAATGTCATTTCTGCGCTGAATAAAAGTGACCGAATATTCACTTCCTGTGTTCGATATAAATAAGCATACCCTTGTCTCTGGTCTAAGAAAACTCTTAACGTCGCTGTGTTTACCATAGATTACAAATTTTAATATAGTCCAAATTTTCGAATCAGCATGCATAAATTAAAAATATATAATCTTATGATTTTTATGGGATTACTTTTGGTTATTGAGCAAGAGACATTTTTTAAATAATTAATGATGTAGTGGCGATAAGGAAAAGGCGAATGCGGATTAATAACTCCGAATATATGATGTAATAGAAAAAATGAGTCAGATCAAATTAGCATGATAAGCGCGTTATGTGATCTCCGTGCAGGTATGTTTCTGCGCATAATGAGAAAATGAAACAGTGTTTTATAACTTTTATCACTGAGGTTGAAAATGGCTAAAGTTGCTGTGCTACTGGCTCCTGGGTTTGAAGAAGCGGAAGCAATCATCACAATTGATATCCTGCGTCGTCTGGAGATTGAGGTGGAAACACTGGCCTGTGCGGAGTCCCGTGCGGTGGTGAGTTACCACAATATCCCCATGGTGGCAGACAGCACGTTAACAGAGCGTATCAATACGCTTTATGACGCCGTGGTCTTACCGGGCGGGCCACAGGGGAGCATGAATCTGGCGGCTAGCCGCGACGTAGTGCGCTTTATTACAGCACATGATGAGAGTGGCAAACTGATTTGCCCAATCTGTTCCGCGGCGGCGCGCGTTCTGGGCGGGAACGGCCTGCTGAAGGGACGTCGTTACGTCTGTTCTGGCGACTTATGGGAAAAGGTAAAAGACGGTGAATATGTTGATGCACCGGTTGTTGAGGATAAAAACCTAATCAGCGGCAAAGGGCTTGGACATGCTTTCGATTTTGCACTGACGCTTTCTGCCCGCCTGCTGGGTGACGAGGCACCTGTTCGCGATCACGCCGATCACATCTACTACGCCTGGTAATTTCCTCGCCGGACGCTATGGCGTTCGGCTGACAAGGATTTCTTAGCTGACCTTATGGATAATTCTGCTTAACCCCCTTTCATTTGTCCGACAATACCCTCCTTTTTTATGTCATTTTCCGCTGAATTTATGTACGCAATTACTGTAATTCTGCGGTGTGATGTCGCTCTCTTATGGATGATTAATTTCCCGCTAAAACTATCACCAGCACTAACGCTTATGACGAGGTAAGCGCTAATGCCTTGTTTTAAGTCCGATTAAATAAGAAGCACGCAATTATTCCCTACAGAAAAGAACGCTAAAGCTGGAGTTTACCATGCACAAATTTACTAAAGCGCTGGCGGCCATCGGTTTGGCTGCCGTTATGTCACAATCCGCTATCGCAGAAAATTTAAAACTCGGTTTTTTGGTGAAACAACCCGAAGAACCCTGGTTCCAGACCGAATGGAAATTCGCTGATAAAGCCGGGAAAGATTTAGGTTTTGACGTTATTAAAATCGCCGTGCCGGATGGAGAAAAAACCCTGAACGCCATCGACAGCCTGGCGGCCAGCGGCGCGAAAGGGTTTGTGATCTGTACGCCGGACCCAAAACTGGGTTCAGCCATTGCAGCAAAAGCGCGCGGTTACGACATGAAGGTGATCGCTGTTGACGATCAGTTCGTGAACGCCAAAGGCAAACCGATGGACTCCGTACCGCTGGTGATGATGGCGGCGACCAAAATCGGCGAGCGTCAGGGCCAGGAACTCTATAAAGAGATGCAAAAACGCGGCTGGGATGTCAAAGAGACCGGGGTAATGGCTATCACCGCTGATGAGCTGGATACCGCGCGCCGCCGTACCACCGGTTCAATGGACGCGCTGAAAGCTGCCGGTTTCCCGGAAAAACAGATCTATAAAGTGCCGACCAAATCCAACGATATCCCCGGCGCATTCGATGCCGCGAACTCCATGCTGGTGCAGCACCCTGAAGTCAAACACTGGCTGGTGGTCGGCATGAACGATAACACCGTACTGGGTGGCGTGCGCGCGACAGAGGGGCAGGGCTTCAAGGCACCTGATGTCATCGGGATTGGCATCAACGGCGTGGACGCGGTCAGCGAGCTGTCCAAAGCACAAGCCACCGGCTTCTACGGCTCGCTGTTACCAAGCCCTGACGTACACGGCTACAAATCCAGCGAGATGCTCTACAACTGGGTGACCAAAGGGGTTGAGCCACCGAAATTCACCGAAGTGACCGACGTGGTGCTCATCACCCGCGATAACTTCAAAGAGGAGCTGGCGAAAAAAGGACTGGGCGGTAAGTAATACGCAGTGATTGTGCCCCTCGCTCATCGTGAGGGGCCAGACGTACACACTACTGGAATCACGGAGACGTTATGCGACAGTCTGATCCGTATCTCTCATTTCGCGGCATCGGGAAAACCTTCCCCGGTGTTAACGCGCTGACCGATATCAGTTTCGACTGCTATGCTGGCCAGGTTCATGCGCTGATGGGGGAGAACGGCGCGGGGAAATCCACGCTGTTGAAAATCCTCAGCGGCAACTACACGCCAACAACCGGAACACTGGCTATTCGCGGCGAAGAGATGACCTTTGCCGACACCACGGCGGCGCTAAACGCCGGGGTCGCCATTATCTATCAGGAACTGCATTTGATCCCTGAGATGACCGTGGCGGAAAACATCTATCTGGGCCAGTTGCCGCACAAAAGCGGCCTGGTTAATCGCTCGCTACTCAATTATGAAGCGGGGCTGCAGTTAAAACATCTTGGTCTGGATGTTGATCCCCAGACGCCCCTGAAATATCTCTCTATCGGTCAGTGGCAGATGGTAGAAATTGCCAAGGCTCTGGCACGTAACGCCAAAATTATCGCCTTTGACGAGCCGACCAGTTCGCTCTCTGCGCGTGAAATCGAAAATCTGTTCCGCGTCATCCGCGAGCTGCGCAAAGAAGGACGCGTCATTTTGTATGTCTCTCACCGTATGGAAGAGATTTTTGCCCTAAGCGATGCCATTACCGTGTTTAAAGATGGCCGCTATGTGCGCACGTTTACCGACATGCAGCAGGTTAACCATGATCAGCTGGTGCAGGCGATGGTGGGTCGCGAGCTGGGGGATATTTACCACTGGCAGCCGCGTGAATACGGCCCTGAACGTCTGCGGCTGGACAATGTGAAAGCGCCAGGGGTGCGGACACCCGTTTCGCTTTCGGTGCGCAGCGGTGAAATTGTCGGGCTGTTTGGCCTGGTTGGGGCCGGGCGGAGTGAATTGATGAAAGGGCTGTTTGGCGGCACGCGCATTACCGGGGGGCAGGTCTCCATCGACGGAAAAGCGGTTGATATCCAGAAGCCGGCCCACGCTATCAACGCGGGCATGATGCTTTGCCCGGAAGATCGCAAAGCGGAGGGGATTATTCCGGTCCACTCGGTGCGCGACAACATCAATATCTCGGCAAGGCGTAAATACATCCGGGCGGGCTGCCTGATCAACGACAGCTGGGAAGCGAGCAACGCCGATCGCCATATCCGTTCGCTCAACATAAAAACGCCGGGGGCGGCGCAACTGATCATGAATCTTTCCGGTGGTAATCAGCAGAAGGCGATTCTGGGCCGCTGGTTGTCGGAAGATATGAAGGTCATTTTGCTGGATGAGCCGACACGCGGTATTGACGTGGGGGCGAAGCATGAAATCTATAACGTCATTTATGAACTGGCAAAACGCGGCGTGGCGGTGTTGTTCGCCTCCAGCGATCTGCCTGAGGTGCTTGGCGTCGCTGACCGCATCGTTGTGATGCGTGAAGGTGAAATTGCCGGTGAGTTGCAACATGAACAGGCGAATGAACAACAGGCGTTGAGTCTCGCCATGCCTAAAGTTAGCCAGGCTGTCGCCTGAGTAAGGAGTCAATGATGTCCTCTGTTACTACATCCGGAGCGCCGAAGTCAGCTTTCAGTTTTGGCCGCATCTGGGACCAGTACGGCATGCTGGTCGTTTTTGCCGCGCTGTTCATCGCCTGCGCGATTTTTGTGCCTAACTTCGCCACCTTTATCAATATGAAAGGGCTGGGGCTGGCGATCTCTATGTCCGGCATGGTGGCCTGCGGGATGCTGTTCTGTCTGGCCTCCGGCGATTTCGACCTCTCTGTCGCCTCGGTGATTGCCTGTGCGGGCGTGACAACGGCGGTGGTCATCAACCTGACCGAAAGCCTGTGGATTGGCGTTTTCGCTGGTCTGTTGCTGGGCGTTCTCAGCGGGCTGGTGAACGGGTTTGTCATTGCCCGCCTGAAAATTAACGCTCTGATCACGACGCTTGCGACGATGCAAATCGTGCGTGGTCTGGCTTACATCATTTCCGATGGTAAAGCGGTCGGGATTGAAGACGAACGTTTCTTCACCCTGGGCTATGCGAACTGGCTCGGCTTGCCCGCCCCCATCTGGCTGACGGTGGCATGCCTGATCCTGTTCGGCTTCCTGCTCAACCGTACCACCTTTGGTCGTAATACCCTGGCGATTGGCGGTAATGAAGAGGCTGCGCGTCTGGCCGGTGTGCCGGTTGTACGCACCAAGATCATCATCTTCGTGCTCTCCGGGCTGGTCTCTGCAGCGGCGGGGATCATTCTGGCTTCGCGTATGACCAGCGGCCAGCCAATGACCTCTATCGGTTACGAGCTGATCGTCATTTCAGCGTGCGTATTGGGTGGTGTTTCCCTGAAAGGCGGCATCGGAAAAATCTCATATGTGGTGGCCGGTATCCTGATTCTGGGGACGGTGGAGAACGCCATGAACCTGTTGAATATTTCACCGTTCTCGCAGTACGTGGTTCGCGGCCTGATCCTGCTGGCAGCCGTGATTTTCGACCGTTACAAACAAAAAGCGAAGCGTACCGTCTGAGTCACTTCCTGCCTTTATTCTGCTCAACTATTAACCATAGTTGACCTCCTGACCGGCCCGCCAGTTTCACAGGCGGGTCGGTTGTCAAATGGCGAGCACCGTCACACTGTCTATACTTACATGGTTGTTTACTCACTGTAAGGAGGAAAAGGGTGGCTGACTTGTTAACCGCACCGCCTGTACTGCCCGGAAAATTTGCTTTCTTTTTTGACCTCGACGGGACTCTCGCCGGGATAAAACCGCATCCTGATGAGGTCGTCGTACCGGATACGGTATTAGAGAATTTGCAGCAGCTCTCCCGAATGAACGAGGGAGCACTGGCATTGATTTCAGGGCGCTCTATGGCCGAGCTGGATGTGCTCGCCAGTCCATACCACTTTCCGCTGGCTGGTGTGCACGGAGCGGAGCGCCGCGATATCCATGATCAACTGCATGTGGTTTCACTCCCCGATACCTTAATCCAGATGCTGCATATGCATCTCGCTCAGGCGCTTGAAAAGCTGCCGGGTACTGAGCTGGAACCCAAAGGTATGGCTTTTGCCTTGCACTACCGCCAGGCCCCACATCATGAAGCGGCAATCTTTGCCATTGCCAGAAGCGTGGCCGAGGCGCATCCGCAGCTCGCTCTGCAGCCGGGAAAATGTGTCGTTGAGATAAAACCGCAAGGGATCAACAAAGGCGCTGCAATCGCGGCGTTTATGGCTGAGCCGCCCTTCAGGGGCAGGACGCCAGTATTTTTTGGGGATGACCTGACCGATGAGGCCGGGTTTACCGTGGTAAACAAGGCCGGCGGGATGTCTGTCAAAGTCGGCCCTGGAGAAACAATTGCCGAATGGCGGCTGGAAAGCGTCGCCAGCGTCTGGCAATGGATATCTGACGTCGCTAACCAGCAACAACAACAAATAGCGCAAAACAACGGGAGAAATCATTATGGGTCGCTTAGTCGTCGTCTCTAATCGCATTGCACCGCCGGATGATAAAAAAGCCAGTGCGGGTGGCCTGGCGGTAGGGGTGTTAGGTGCCTTAAAAGCCGCCGGTGGCCTGTGGTTTGGCTGGAGCGGTGAAATCAGTAATGACGAGAAACCGCTGGAAAAAGTCACGCAGGGCAATATCACCTGGGCCTCGTTTGCTCTCAGTGAAAAAGATTATGAAGAGTATTACTCCGAGTTCTCCAACGCCGTATTGTGGCCTGCGTTTCACTACCGCCTCGACCTGGTGAAGTTCCAGCGGGAGTCATTCGAAGGGTATATGCGCGTCAATGCGCTGCTGGCGGATAAACTGCTGCCATTAATCCAGGAGGACGATATTCTATGGATACACGATTATCATCTTCTTCCCTTCGCCAGAGAGCTGAGAAAACGGGGCGTGAATAACCGGATCGGCTTCTTCCTCCATATTCCTTTCCCGACACCGGAGATATTCACCGCGCTGCCGCCGCATGAAGAGCTGCTTGAGGCGCTGGCAGATTATGATCTGCTGGGCTTCCAGACGGAAAATGACCGTCTGGCCTTCCTTGACAGCGTGTCCGGTAAAACGCGTCTGACGACGCACAGCGGGAAATCGCATACGGCATGGGGGAAGACGTTCCACACCGAGGTTTATCCTATCGGCATCGAACCGGACGAGATTGCCGAACAGGCGTCAGGCCCGCTACCGCCGAAGCTGGCACAGCTTAAAAACGAGCTGAAGCATGTGAAGAACATCTTTTCGGTAGAACGTCTGGATTACTCAAAAGGCTTGCCGGAGCGTTTTCTGGCTTATGAGACGCTGCTGGATAAATACCCTGAGCACCACGGAAAGATCCGCTACACGCAAATCGCGCCCACATCACGGGGTGAAGTGCAGGCCTATCAGGATATTCGTCATCAACTGGAGACGGAAGCGGGCCGAATTAATGGCCGATACGGGCAACTGGGCTGGACGCCGCTTTTCTATCTGAATCAACACTTTGACCGCAAGATCCTGATGAAGGTCTTCCGCTATGCGGATGTCGGGCTGGTAACGCCGCTGCGCGACGGGATGAATCTGGTGGCGAAGGAGTATGTTGCAGCACAAGATCCTGCCGACCCTGGCGTGCTGGTCCTGTCACAGTTTGCCGGTGCAGCGAATGAACTCACGTCCGCACTGCTTGTCAATCCTTATGACCGCGATGATGTCGCGAATGCGCTCGATCGTGCGCTGAAAATGCCCCTTACCGAACGTATCTCACGACATGCGGAGATGATGGAAACCATTCGCACGAACGATATTAATCACTGGCAGGCGCGCTTTATGAGTGATTTACGCGAGATTACGCCGCAAAACAGCGAAGGCCATCTGCAAAAGAAGATCGCGACATTCCCTAAACTGGCATGATATTCCTCGGGGGCATTACCGGCCCCCGAGAGGCACTAACAGTACATCCACCTGGCTTGACGCAACAATTGATTTAGCCGAACAGGCTGCACGCGAAAAAAAGCTCTGGTTATGATTACCGCAAATAACCAAATCAATATTCTGTTTACGACATATATCCAGAATATGTTGATTTAATTCCCCCGTCGCAATAACGGTTTCATGAACAGGATATTGCGCCTTTTCTACCAGCTCCCGCAGAAATTGCTGTGTTTCTTCCTGCAGGACATCACGAATATCTTCAAGCATGGGCGCAGCCAGTTGATTGTACATCTCAGGCTCGGCGGCCAGCGTGATCAGGCTGATACGGGCATTGGTGGGTCTGGCAATGGAAACAGCACGGGCGACGAGTTGATGGCTTTCCGGTGAAACTGCTACAGAAACAAGAAGATGGCTGTAACTCATCACGCACTCCTTTGATGTCTGAAAGACAATGTTTTCTCAGCTTTACCGCGAATTTGCCACTTCTGCAAGTGGGGAATACGACAATAGTGTGAACCTTATCATAATTATTCATTAATTATTCTTATAAGAAGAATACTGCAAACGTGCTCGTGAATGAGAAAAATTAACATCTTAACCTAAATCACACATTTAACATTCTGCCTGGCTAAATCGTTTTAACGCGTTATTAACACGGGCGGGATGATTTCAGTGTGAAACTTCCTGCGGCTTTTTTAAGGATAACTTCCTGTTTTTCATGATTAATGAAACTTCGTTTCTGACAGCGCAGCCTCTCCGGCGTCTGGCCGCGTCATCGTTAGGGTGGTAAGCAATTCCTGTACCCATTTAACTCAGCCTTCTGCATCAGTATTCGTCCTGCTGGAATACAAAAGCGTGTCGATTGAGCATAAATTAGCCAACTTACAAGTCGTGCTGATGGATTTATGGGATATATTCGCTTAAATTATGTGATGTGGATCACATTTTTTTTAAATTTCAGGGGAGGCTGCATTGTATGTGTCAAAACTGACGAGTAGAGTTTGCGTCGAATTAGGAAAAATCTTAGTTATTTGTAAGAAATGATAAAAGGTGTAAGCAACGCATCCGCGTGCTGAGTTGCTGCGCGTTTTACAGCATACAACCTTAATTCAACTATGCATTTGGCCTTTTCTTTTTATACCGGGTGATTTCCCGGCGACATCACGGGGTGCGGTCTTTCCGCATAAAAATAATAGTTGGTTATTCGGGATGGGAAAAATGCATACATCCGAGTTGCTAAAACATATCTATGACATCAATTTGTCATATTTACTGCTCGCGCAGCGTTTGATTAGTCAGGACAAAGCGTCCGCGATGTTTCGTCTGGGTATTAACGAAGAGATGGCAACCATGCTGGGTGGATTAACCCTTCCACAAATGGTAAAGCTGGCTGAAACGAACCAACTGGTTTGTCAGTTCCGTTTTGATAATCCGCAGACGATTACGCGTCTTACTCAGGAATCCCGTGTTGACGATCTGCAACAGATCCATACCGGTATCCTGCTCTCAACTCGCCTGCTCAACGAAATCAGCCAGACTGATGACGCAGCCCGTAAGAAAAGGGCGTAAAAATGAGCGAGAAAAGCATTGTTCAGGAAGCCCGTGACATACAGCTGGCAATGGAATTGATTACGCTGGGTGCTCGTTTACAAATGCTGGAAAGCGAGACTCAGCTGAGCCGTGGTCGCCTGATTAAACTGTATAAAGAGTTACGTGGCAGCCCTCCACCGAAGGGGATGCTGCCGTTTTCAACGGACTGGTTTATGACCTGGGAACAGAATATTCATGCCTCGATGTTCTGTAACGCCTGGCAGTATCTGCTGAAAACCGGTTTGTGTAGCGGTGTCGATGCCGTGATCAAAGCGTATAAACTTTACCTTGAGCAATGCCCACAGCAGGAAGGAGGCCCCCTGCTGGCGCTGACCCGCGCATGGACGCTGGTGCGTTTTGTTGAAAGCGGAATGCTTGAATTGTCACACTGCAATTGCTGTAACGGTAATTTTATTACCCATGCGCACCAGCCTGCTGGCAGCTTCGCCTGTAGTTTATGTCAGCCACCATCCCGTGCAGTAAAAAGACGTAAACTTTCCCGACAGGCTGCCGATATTATTCCACAACTGCTGGATGAACAGATCGAACAAGCTGTTTAACCCGAACGTGTGGGCAAGATTCCAGCAGCGGTAAGAGATTACCGCTGCTTTTTTTTACCCTCCATTCCGGTAACCCGTTCGAGATGAACGTCCTGCCATAGTCACTAGCGGAAGGATGATGTCGTGCTTATCTTATTAGGTTACCTGGTAGTTCTCGGTACAGTTTTCGGCGGTTACATGATGACCGGCGGGCACCTTGGAGCACTCTATCAACCGGCTGAACTTATTATCATCGGCGGCGCAGGGATAGGGGCTTTTATCGTTGGCAACAACGGTAAATCGATCAAGGGGACGCTAAAAGCCATTCCGTTGCTGTTCCGTCGCTCAAAATACACCAAAAGTATGTACATGGATCTGCTGGCGCTGCTCTATCGTCTGATGGCGAAATCCCGTCAGCAGGGGATGTTCTCGCTGGAGCGTGACATCGAAAACCCAAAAGAGAGCGAAATCTTCGCCAGCTATCCGCGCATTCTTGCGGACGCGATGATGCTGGATTTCATTGTCGATTACCTGCGCCTCATTATCAGCGGCAACATGAATACCTTCGAAATCGAAGCGTTGATGGACGAAGAAATTGAGACCCACGAAAGCGAATCCGAAGTGCCGGCCAACAGCCTGGCACTGGTCGGTGACTCGCTTCCGGCGTTCGGTATCGTTGCGGCGGTTATGGGTGTGGTTCATGCCCTGGCGTCAGCGGATCGTCCGGCGGCAGAACTGGGCGCGCTGATTGCCCACGCGATGGTCGGTACCTTCCTCGGTATTTTGCTGGCCTACGGTTTTATCTCACCGCTGGCAAGCGTCCTGCGCCAGAAGAGCGCGGAAACCACCAAAATGATGCAGTGCGTGAAGATCACGCTGCTCTCTAATCTCAACGGTTATGCGCCACCGATCGCCGTCGAATTTGGCCGTAAAACGCTCTACTCCAGTGAACGTCCATCGTTTATCGAACTGGAAGAGCACGTGCGTGCGGTGAAAAACCCAAACCAACAGACGACCACTGAGGACGCATGAAAAACCAGTCCCATCCGATCGTCATCGTAAAAAAACGCAAGCACAAGGGGCATGGGCACGGTGCGCATGGCTCCTGGAAGATCGCGTATGCCGATTTTATGACCGCCATGATGGCGTTCTTTCTGGTGATGTGGCTGATCTCCATCTCCAGCCCGAAAGAGCTTATCCAGATTGCGGAATATTTCAGAACGCCGCTGGCCACAGCGGTGACAGGGGGACAACGCATTTCAAACAGCGAGAGTCCCATTCCTGGCGGTGGCGATGATTACACCCAGCAGAAGGGTGAGGTGAAAAAAGAGCCTAACATCGACGAGCTGAAAAAACGGATGGAACAGGCGCGCCTGAAAAAACTGCGTGGTGACCTGGATCAACTGATCGAAGCGGACCCGAAACTGCGCGCGCTGCGCCCGCATCTGAAGATTGACCTCGTGCAGGAAGGTCTGCGTATTCAGATTATCGACAGCCAGAACCGCCCCATGTTTAAAACCGGGAGTGCGGAAGTTGAACCCTATATGCGCGATATTTTGCGCGCGATTGCCCCGGTGCTGAACGGCATTCCTAACCGAATCAGCCTGTCAGGACACACGGATGATTTCCCGTATGCCACGGGTGAGAAGGGATACAGCAACTGGGAACTTTCTGCCGATCGTGCCAACGCCTCGCGTCGCGAGCTGGTGGCGGGTGGGCTTGATGATGGCAAGGTACTGCGCGTGGTCGGCATGGCAGCAACCATGCGTGTCACCGACCGCGGGCCGGATGACGCCATCAACCGTCGTATCAGTCTTTTAGTGCTGAACCAGCAGGCGGAGCAGGCCATCCTGCATGAAAACGCCGAAAGTCAGAATGAGTCACTGGACGATTTAAAACAGCCTGGGGCCGTTCCTTCGGCTGCCGTTCCAACATCGCCACCAGCCAATCCGAGGTGATAGCGTGAGCATGGATATTAGCGATTTTTACCAGACATTCTTTGATGAAGCCGACGAATTGTTGGCCGATATGGAGCAACACCTGCTGGATCTGGTGCCCGAAGCACCCGATTCAGAGCAACTCAATGCCATCTTCCGTGCGGCGCACTCCATTAAAGGCGGAGCCGGAACCTTTGGCTTTACCATTTTGCAGGAAACCACGCACCTGATGGAGAACCTGCTTGATGAAGCACGACGCGGTGAGATGCAGCTCAATACCGATATTATCAACCTGTTTTTGGAAACCAAAGATATTATGCAGGAACAGCTCGACGCCTATAAAAGCTCGGCAGAGCCTGATGCCGCCAGCTTTGAATACATCTGCAATGCGCTGCGTCAGTTAGCGCTGGAAGCAAAAGGTGAAGTCGCCGCGGCTGTTGTCCCTGCGGCAAAACTGAGCGTGGTCGATGCGGTTGCCGCACAAGACGCTGCGCCAGCGGCTGCACCCTCGGGCAAATTGCGCGTGGTGCTGTCTCGCCTGAAAGAGAACGAAGTTGACCTGCTGGAAGAAGAGCTGGGCAACCTGGCGACGTTAAGCAACGTGGTGAAAGGCAAAGATAGCCTGGCTGCGACGCTTGATGACGGGATCAGCCAGGACGACATCATCGCGGTGCTGTGCTTTGTTATCGAAGCGGATCAGATTGCTTTCGAGACGGAAACCGCGGCCGTTGATGCGCCTGCGGTGGTGGAGGCCGAAGCCCCTGAAGCGGCTGCGCCCGCCGTCGTGCCGGCGGCACCTGTGCTGAAGGCCGTACCGAAAGAGGCGGCCGCGCCTGGTCGCGGCGAAAAGCCGGCGGCGCGCTCCAGTGAATCCACCAGCATTCGCGTGGCGGTTGAGAAGGTTGACCAGCTGATTAACCTGGTGGGCGAACTGGTGATCACCCAGTCGATGCTGGCGCAACGTTCTAACGAACTGGACCCGGTCACCCACGGCGATCTCATCACCAGCATGGGTCAGTTACAACGTAACGCCCGCGATCTGCAGGAATCGGTGATGTCCATCCGTATGATGCCGATGGAATATGTCTTTAGCCGCTTCCCGCGTCTGGTGCGTGACCTGGCCGGTAAGCTGAATAAACAGATTGAACTGACGCTGATGGGCAGCTCTACCGAGCTGGACAAGAGCCTGATCGAACGCATCATCGATCCGTTAACGCACCTGGTGCGTAACAGCCTTGACCACGGGATCGAACTGCCGGAAAACCGTATTGCTGCCGGGAAATCACCGGTCGGCAACCTGATCCTCTCCGCGGAACACCAGGGCGGCAACATCTGCATCGAAGTGACCGATGACGGGGCTGGCCTGAACCGCGAGCGCATTCTGGCGAAAGCCATTTCGCAGGGGATGGCGGTCAATGAAAACATGACTGACGAAGAAGTGGGCATGCTGATCTTCGCGCCGGGTTTCTCCACCGCCGAGCAGGTGACGGACGTTTCCGGGCGTGGCGTAGGGATGGACGTGGTGAAACGTAACATCCAGGAGATGGGCGGCCACGTTGAGATCCAGTCTAAGCAAGGCTCCGGCACGACCATTCGCATCCTGCTGCCGCTGACGCTGGCAATCCTCGACGGTATGTCCGTCAAAGTGGCGGACGAAGTCTTCATTCTACCGCTGAACGCGGTGATGGAATCACTCCAGCCGCGCGAAGAAGATCTGCATCCGCTGGCGGGCGGCGAGCGCGTGCTTGAAGTGCGCGGGGAGTACCTGCCGCTGGTGGAGCTGTGGAAAGTGTTCGAGGTGGACGGCGCGAAAACCGAAGCCACGCAGGGCATCGTTGTGATCCTGCAAAGCGCCGGACGCCGCTATGCGCTGCTGGTGGATCAACTGATTGGTCAGCACCAGGTGGTGGTGAAGAACCTCGAAAGTAACTACCGCAAAGTGCCAGGTATTTCTGCCGCCACCATCCTCGGTGATGGTAGCGTCGCGCTGATCGTCGATGTTTCGGCGCTTCAGGGGTTAAATCGTGAACAACGTGTGGCGTACACAGCCGCCTGATTAAGTAGAAGGTAATAACATGACCGGTATGAGTAATGTAACGAAACTGGCGGGCGAGCCATCAGGACAGGAATTCCTGGTTTTCACTTTGGGTGACGAAGAGTACGGTATCGACATCCTGAAAGTGCAGGAAATTCGTGGTTATGATCAGGTTACGCGCATTGCTAACACTCCCGCCTTTATCAAAGGTGTGACCAACCTGCGCGGCGTTATTGTGCCCATCGTTGACCTGCGCGTGAAATTCAGCCAGGGCGATGTGGAGTACAACGACAACACCGTGGTGATTGTGCTCAACCTGGGGCAGCGTGTGGTCGGCATCGTCGTTGACGGCGTATCCGATGTGCTGTCGTTAACGTCCGATCAAATCCGTCCGGCACCGGAATTTGCGGTCACGCTGTCGACCGAATACCTGACCGGCCTGGGTGCACTCGGCGAGCGTATGCTGATTCTGGTGAACATTGAGAAGCTGCTGAACAGCGAAGAGATGGCGCTGCTGGATATTGCGGCGAGCCATGTAGCGTAGGTAAATGCAAAACGGCAACCAGGTTGCCGTTTTTTGTGTTTGCCCCCTCTCCCTTAGGGAGAGGGCTGGGGTGAGGGCATCAGGCCTCACCCTTTTTTTCACCTTACGCTTCCTGCTCCACCAGTTCAGCTTCTTCTTCAAGCAACCCTTCGTTTTGCGCCAGCATTGCCGTTGCAATCCCGTTACCCAGCACGTTAATTGCTGAACGGCCCATATCCAGGAAGTGATCGATCCCCATCAGCAGCAGAATCCCCGCAACAGGAATATTAAAACCCGGAATGGTTGCTGCCAGTACCACCAGTGCAGAACGTGGCACACCGGCAATCCCTTTCGAGGCCAGCATCAGGGTTAGCATCAGTACCGTCACTTCCGAAAAGCTCAAATGAATGTTGTATGCCTGGGCGATAAACATCGAGGCGAAAGAGCAATACACCATGGAGCCGACCAGGTTAAAGGAATAGCCAATCGGCAACACGAACGACACGATGTTGCGTGAGCAGCCAAAGCGCACCAGTTGCTCCAGCGTTTTTGGATAAGCCGCTTCAGAACTGCTGGTTGTAAAGGCAACCAGCACCGGATCTTTCAGCATGCTGACCAGGCGGAACACCTCTTTTTTCAGCATCATGTAACCGACCGCCATAAGCACCATGCAGGTCAGTACAATCGCGACATAATAGCCGCCAATGAAAGAGGCGTAATTCAGGAGAATGCCCAGCCCCTGGGTTGCGACAACCGACGAGATAGCCGCGAAAATAGCCAGCGGCGCAACATACATCACGTAACCGGTCACCTTCAGCATGATGTGAGAGACCACATCCAGCGCGGCCACCAGCGGGGCGTTGAATTTCTGCCCTAGCGACGCACCGCCAATACCGAAGAACATTGAGAACACCACAATTTGCAGGATCTCGTTATTTGCCATCGCCCCGGCGATGCTGGTTGGAATGGTATGAGTCAGGAAGCCCTTCAGCGTCATTCCGCCGACGGCCAGGCCGGTGTCCACCGATTCAGCAGGAATCGCCAGATTCAGCCCGCTGCCCGGATGTTCCAGCGTGACGATAAACAGCCCTACCAGGATGGAAAGCACGGATGAGCTGATAAACCACACCATTGCTTTGCCCCCTACGCGGCCAATGGTGGACGTTTCGCCCAGTTTCATAATTCCGACCGTCAGGGTGCTGAAGACCAGTGGCGCAATGACCATTTTGATCAACCGCAGGAAGATGTCGGTGAGGAGCGTGATGTTATCAGACCAGGCGTTGATGGCATCCGGTGAGGCGTACTCATGAATTGCGGCCCCCGAAAGAATACCCGCCAGCATGAATATCACGATGAAGAGTGTGAGTTTGTTTGCACTTGCCACGAAAAAAGACCCTCTATGCGCTTAGGATATATTCCACGCTGATGTATATGGATTTTTTATCGCAGCGTGGGAATTCATTCGGCACATAAATTGAAGTAAAGCGAGAAGGGATACAACTCTTTTTTAATTTTTATTGATTTTGTTGTGAGTGCCTGGTTGAAGCGGTAGCCATAAACGACATTCTCGATCCTCCTTCTCCTTTTCCCTTTCGCAAATGTAAAGTTCCTGTGGCGGGTGCCGATAACACCGTTAATAAATCTATGAGAAGGTGTTGTATGTTGAACCGTATCCGCGTTGTCACAATGCTCATGATGGTGCTGGTCATTTTCGCACTACTTCAGCTCATCTCCGGCGGGCTTTTTTTCTCGTCTTTAAAACAAAATCAGGACAGTTTCGCCGCGTCGAACGATCTCCGTTTACAGCAAAGTGAACTGACGTCGACGTGGGATCTGATGCTGCAAACGCGTATCAACCTGAGCCGCTCGTCCGCTCGCATGATGATGGACCCGAACAATCAGCAGAGCAGTGCGAAAACGGATCTGTTGAAAAATGCCCGTACCACCCTTGCTGATGCCGCAAAACATTACGACGCCTTTAAAAAGATCACCCCGCAGCCTGCGATGGCGCAGGTGAGCGCCAACATTGATGAAAAATATAACGCCTATTTTGCGGGCCTGACGGAGCTGGTGCAGTTCCTGGAAAGCGGCAATATGGACGCCTATTTTGCGCAGCCAACCCAGGGGATGCAAAACGCCCTCGGCGCGGCGCTGGGTGACTACGCCAAAGCCAGTAGCGAGCTTTATCACTCGGCGTTTGCCGAAAGCCAGAATGACTATCGCTTCGCCAAATGGCAGGTGGCGGTTCTCGCGCTGGCGCTGGTTATCGTGCTGGTGGCCGTCTGGTATGGCATTCGCCATATTCTGCTTAACCCGCTTGGCCGTGTGATTGCCCATATCCGCGATATTGCCAGCGGCGACCTGACCAAAACCCTGACGGTTACCGGGCGTAATGAGATCACGGAGCTGGCAAACAGCGTGGATCATATGCAGCGCTCGTTAATTGATACCGTCGCCAATGTGCGTGAAGGGTCGGATGCTATCTATACCGGCACCAGTGAGATTGCCATGGGTAATAACGATCTCTCCTCGCGCACCGAGCAGCAGGCTTCCGCGCTGGAAGAGACGGCGGCCAGCATGGAAGAACTCACCGCCACCGTGAAGCAGAACGCCGATAACGCTCGCCAGGCTTCGCAACTGGCTGAAAGCGCCTCCGAAACGGCGCAGCGCGGGGGACGTGTGGTCGATGGCGTGGTGAAAACCATGCACGAAATTGCCGACAGCTCGAAAAAAATCGCTGACATCATCAGCGTGATCGACGGCATCGCCTTCCAGACCAATATCCTGGCACTGAACGCGGCGGTAGAAGCGGCGCGTGCCGGTGAGCAGGGACGTGGTTTCGCAGTGGTGGCCGGTGAAGTACGCAACCTTGCCAGCCGCAGTGCCAATGCAGCGAAAGAGATCAAAGCGTTGATTGAAGACTCCGTTTCACGCGTGGATACCGGCTCGGTGCTGGTGGAAAGTGCGGGTGAAACCATGAATGACATCGTGAATGCCGTGACTCGCGTAACGGACATCATGGGTGAAATCGCCTCTGCATCGGATGAGCAGAGTCGGGGTATTGACCAGGTTGCTCTGGCGGTATCGGAAATGGACCGTGTGACACAGCAAAACGCCGCGCTGGTGCAGGAGTCCGCCACGGCGGCCGCTGCGCTGGAAGACCAGGCGAGCCGCCTGAAAATGGCCGTCTCGGCGTTCCGTCTTACTTCCAAAACAACAAAACCGGTCAGCTCGCGTTCATATAACGAGACACCGTCCGCGCCGGTGGCAACACGCACCCGCGCAGTCGTGGCCGGACAAGATGATAACTGGGAAACATTTTGACTGACATTTAAACCGCGGCTGCTTGCCGCTTGATGGGAGCGTGGATGTTAAATCGTATTCGTATCTCGACCACACTGTTTTTGATTCTGATCCTGTGTGGTGTGTTGCAGGTTGGCAGTAACGGGTTGTCTTTTTGGGCGTTTCGCGATGGCTATCAGAATTTACAGGAAGTCGAGACGAGTAATCAGCAGCGTTCCGCACTGGCACAAACGCGTGCCGTGCTGTTGCAGGCAAGCACTGCGCTGAATAAAGCAGGGACGTTAACTGCGTTGAGCTATCCGCCGGACGATATCAAGGCGTTGATGGTAACGGCGCGCGACAGCCTCAGGCAGGCCGATGCGCAGTTTAAAACCTTCATGTCGCAGGACGCGGTGAACGAGAAAGGAAAAGCGCTGAAGGTTGCCATGAAGAAGAACTTTGCACAGTGGCACAGCGATCTGGAGCATCAGGCGACCTGGCTTGAGAACAACCAGCTCTCTGACTTTATGACCGCGCCGGTGCAGGCGTCTCAGGATGCGTTTGACGGCAGTTTTAACGCATGGCAGCAGGAAATTAACCAGTTTGTCGAGCGTGCCGGAGAAGGCAGCCGCAAAAGCTACCACATGTCGGGCGTGATTTTTGCCGTGATGGTGATCCTGGCGGCGCTGTTAACCGGCGGGGCGCTGTTCTGGTCACGCAAGATGATCGTACAGCCGCTGGCCATTATCAGTAGCCACTTCGACAGCATCGCTAAAGGGGATCTGGCGCGCCCGGTGGCGGTGTACGGTAAAAACGAAATCTCCGCAATTTTTGCCAGCCTTAAGGCAATGCAGGGATCGCTCAGGGAAACGGTGACCGATGTGCGCCAGGGCAGTTATGCCATGCACACCGGGATCTCAGAAATTGCGGCCGGGAATAACGATCTCTCTTCCCGAACCGAACAACAGGCGGCCTCGCTGGCACAGACGGCCGCGAGTATGGAGCAGTTGACCGCAACGGTGAGTCAGAACGCCGACAACGCGCGTCAGGCGTCTGACCTGTCAAAACAGGCGGCGTTGACGGCGAAGAAGGGGGGCGATCAGGCCTCCCACGTCGCGACCACCATGCAGGACATTGCCGCCAGCTCGCAGAAAATTGGCGACATCATTAGCGTGATTGACGGTATTGCCTTCCAGACCAACATTCTGGCACTCAACGCGGCGGTTGAGGCTGCGCGCGCCGGTGAGCAGGGACGCGGATTTGCGGTAGTGGCTGGCGAAGTTCGTAACCTGGCGAGCCGCAGCGCCAACGCAGCGAAAGAGATTAAGGGGCTGATTGAAGAGTCGGTCTCCCGCGTTCAGCAGGGCTCAACGCTTGTGGATACGGCGGCGAAAACCATGACCGAGATCGTCACCTCCATCACGCGGGTTAACGACATCATGGGTGAGATTGCCTCTGCGTCTGATGAGCAGCGCCGCGGGATTGAGCAGGTGGCGCAGGCGGTCAGCCAGATGGATCAGGTGACGCAGCAGAACGCCTCGCTGGTTGAGGAGGCGGCGGCGGCCACTGAGCAGCTGGCAAACCAGGCGGACCATCTGACCGGGCTGGTGGCGGTATTTAATGTGAAAGAGCACGTAGAAGCAGTAACAGAAGTCGGGCGGTCGCAGGCCGTGCCAGTTGTATCCTGAATGTGATTAAGAAGGCGCTATGACATCACCCATGCCCTCAGGGCAAACGTCATTATTGTTGCAGATGACACAGCGCCTCGCGCTGTCCGACGCGCATTTTCGTCGGATATGTCAGTTAATCTACCAGCGTGCGGGGATCGTGCTTGCCGATCATAAGCGAGACATGGTTTACAACCGACTGGTGCGGCGCTTGCGCACGCTTGGGCTGGATGATTTTGGCCGCTATCTGAGCATGCTCGAAGCGAACCAGAACAGCGCCGAATGGCAGGCATTTATCAACTCTCTCACCACTAACCTGACCGCGTTTTTCCGCGAGGCTCACCACTTTCCGGTGCTGGCGGAACACGCGCGTCGTCGTAGCGGGGAGTATCGCGTCTGGAGTGCAGCGGCATCGACCGGGGAAGAGCCGTACTCTCTGGCGATCACCCTTGCCGATACCCTGGGAATGGCTCCGGGGCGCTGGAAAGTGTTCGCCAGCGATATCGACACTGAGGTACTGGAGAAAGCCCGTAACGGCGTTTATCGCCAGGATGAACTGAAAACGCTGTCACCTCAGCAACTGCAGCGTTACTTCATGCGTGGCACAGGCCCGCATGAAGGGCTGGTGCGCGTGCGTCAGGAACTGGCGAACTGCGTCGAGTTCGCCCCCATCAATCTGCTTGACAAGCAGTACAACGTGCCGGGGCCTTTCGACGCCATCTTTTGCCGTAACGTAATGATTTATTTTGATAAAGCGACGCAACAGGACATTCTGCGTCGCTTTGTTCCGTTGCTCAAGCCTGACGGTTTACTGTTTGCCGGGCACTCGGAAAACTTTAGCAACCTCGTGCGTGAGTTTAGCCTGCGTGGGCAAACGGTTTATGCGCTGAGTAAGGAAAAAGCATGAGTAAAATCAGGGTATTGTCTGTCGATGATTCGGCGCTGATGCGCCAGATCATGACTGAAATTATCAATAGCCACAGCGATATGGAGATGGTGGCGACAGCCCCTGATCCTTTAGTTGCGCGGGATTTAATTAAAAAATTTAACCCCGACGTGCTGACGCTGGATGTCGAAATGCCGCGCATGGATGGCATCGATTTTCTGGAAAAATTAATGCGCCTGCGTCCGATGCCGGTGGTGATGGTCTCCTCGCTGACGGGGAAAGGCTCTGAAATTACCCTGCGCGCGCTGGAGCTGGGGGCGGTGGACTTTGTCACCAAGCCACAGCTTGGCATTCGCGAAGGGATGCTGGCCTACAGCGAGATGATAGCGGAGAAGATCCGCACTGCGTCGCGCGCGAAGCTGGCCGCCCACAAACCGTTGGCTACCCCGGCAACCCTGAAAGCCGGGCCCTTACTCAGCTCGGAAAAATTGCTGGTGATTGGCGCGTCAACCGGGGGAACAGAGGCAATTCGTCATGTACTCCAGCCATTGCCGCTTTCAAGTCCCGGTATTCTTATCACTCAGCATATGCCGCCAGGCTTTACCCGCTCGTTCGCGGAGCGTCTGAACAAACTGTGTCAGATCAGCGTGAAAGAGGCGGAAGACGGTGAGCGCGTACTGCCGGGGCACGCCTATATTGCGCCGGGTGACAAGCATATGGAGCTGGCGCGAAGCGGTGCGAACTATCAGATCAAAATTCATGACGGGCCGCCGGTCAACCGGCACCGCCCGTCGGTGGATGTGCTGTTTCATTCGGTGGCGAAACATGCGGGGCGCAACGCCGTTGGGGTGATCCTGACGGGGATGGGCAACGATGGTGCCGCCGGAATGCTTGCAATGCACCAGGCCGGAGCCTGGACGATTGCGCAGAATGAAGCAAGTTGTGTGGTGTTCGGCATGCCGCGCGAGGCCATCAATATGGGTGGCGTGAGCGAAGTGGTCGATCTTAGCCAGGTAAGCCAGCAGATGCTGGCGAAAATCAGTGCCGGACAGGCAATAC
>OJJJ01000048.1_pt1 | contig 87745 bp, 75 predicted proteins | sample 1596311 | NCBI WGS metagenome assembly OJJJ01 (sample SAMEA4350140, study PRJEB24818) | metagenome | biome: human; feature: gut; material: faeces | place: Denmark | collected 2013-09
TCAGCGCGCCGACTGCAACCGGATCGAGCGTCCAGCGTTTGCCTGCCGCCACAGCGCTTTCAATCGCCCGGCGCATCGACTGGGCGCGCGGCGCGGTGAGTGTGCCGACGTTGATAAGCACCGCATCGGCAAGCGCGGCAAACTGCTCGGCTTCTTCGGCTTCAATCACCATCGCCGGGGATGCGCCAAGCGCCAGCAGAACGTTGGCCGTAAAGGTTTGCACGACATCGTTGGTCATACAGTGCGTGAGCGGGGAATGGGTTCGGAACTGATGTAAAACGTGTAAATCGAGCAGGTCAGGCTGCATGGTATCGCTCCTGCCTTGCGTGAAGAAGCGATGACCGGGAAGGCATCTGACTTCCCTACGCTGGCATTATCCAGATCAGGTAATACGGGTATTTCTCAGCCCATCAGCGATGGGGCACCCCGAGTCATGAAGATTGAATCTCTATACTTTTTGCCAGCTTAGGGGAAGTGGGTTGCTAACGCAAGCCCGCCCTTCCGGTTATCGCTTCTTCACGCTGTACCTCAGTTTGTACCCCATATCTGTATGACAAAATTTATTGATTATCTAAACGTGCTTCTAAAAACGCCTCGCGTAGAAAACGTCACTGAAGAGTTTCGTCAGTGTAGTTCCTAAGTGTTCTTTTTTTCTGGATGCGGCTGGTGAATCGCCACGGATAATCTAGACACTTCTGAGCCGTTGAAAATATTGATTTTCATATTCCGTCGGTGGCATCTGATCACTCGAACCATGCCGACGCTTACTGTTATAAAACATTTCGATGTAATCAAAAATATCGCTGCGGGCTTCTCCCCGCGTCCCGTAGGTCTTTTTCTTTATCCGTTCACGCTTCAGTAGCTGGAAAAAACTTTCTGCAACTGCGTTGTCGTGACAGTTACCACGACGGCTCATACTGCCCTCCAGTCCGTGTGATTTCAGGAACGACTGCCACGCATGGCTTGTGTACTGACTACCCTGATCAGAATGAACCAGCACCTGTTTTTGGGGGTTACGTCGCCACACGGCCATCAGAAGCGCATTCAGGACAATATCTTTGGTCATCCGGGGTTGCATTGACCAGCCGATAACTTTGCGCGAGAACAGGTCAACAACTACGGCCAGATACAGCCAGCCTTCGTGGGTTCGGATGTAAGTTATGTCCGTTACCCAACGTTCATCCGGTGCTTCCGGGTTGAACTGCCGCTGGAGTCTGTTGGGTGTCACGATACTGGCTTCATCTTTACGCGCTCGTGGGCTTCGATACCCGACCTGAGCCTTTATCCCGGCACGCTTCATTAGCCGCCAGACACGGTTAATTCCGCATTGTTGCCCGCTATCTCGCAGGTCGAGATGGATCTTGCGATAGCCATAAACGCAACCGGACTCCAGCCAGAACTGTTTGATTTGTCCTGTCAGCCTGAGATCCGCCTGATGCCGTGGTGAATGCGGCTGTTGAAGCCAGGTGTAAAACCCACTCGGATGAACATTCAGCACCCGACAGAGTAGACGAACAGGCCAATAACAGGAGTTGTCACGGATAAAGACGTACCTCAGTCGGACAGCTTTGCGAAGTACGCCGCGGCTTTTTTTAATATATCCCGTTCGTCAGTAACCCGCTTCAGCTCCTTCTGGAGTCGGCGGATCTCGGCCTGAGCATCTGACTGCTCTTTGTTGGTGGAAGAGTCCGGCCCGTACTTCTTTATCCAGGCATAAAGACTGTGGGTAGTGATATCGAGACGTGTTGCAACACTGGAAACAGAATGGTCACGATCAACAACCTGTTTGACAGCTTCAATTTTAAACTCTTCAGGATAACGCTTACTGCTCATGTGCACCTCTCTTAAAGCCATTTTAAATGACTCTGAGGCGTCTGTTAAACCCGTGGCGATTCAATTTGAACAACTCTCTGATATTTGAGAATTCCTAATGTCATATTGGGGAGGTCCCCAAAGTTAACGTTTAACAGCTTAAATAACCACGCTAATAATCCACGGAAAGTAGGCCTTTCTGAATGAAGCATACACTAAACCCTGTGTATGCCTTCATATCTTCAGAATTAAAATTAATTACTATATTGCTCCTTTATCCGTTATAACCTCCGCACCTTCCATCCTTTCAAAAAGATAAGAAATCAAACTTAAAACGTTTAAACAATCCAACTCTGAATATTGCTCAGGAACTAATTTATCCAATGGCATATGAGCAGCCGGGTTTCTAAAGGACTCAATAACTCCTTGAGATAATGAGCGCTGTCCACTTTGAATACTCATACCTGTTTTAGTTGAAGTATCACATAATTTAATGACAGGTTTATTAGGAGAGAATACTAAATTAACAAGTTCTGTACCATCAAGTGTTGAACCAGTAAGTTCACGAATCACCTCACAGTATATTTTCGTTCCTTGATCAGCTGCCATTCCATATTGTTTATTTGTATAGAATGCTTTTATTCTATCTTTAATTTTCTCATTCAGATACCGCCAGTGTAGCAAAGGATATTCTGGAACTATTGTATGCAGAGCTTCAATTACAGGAGTATACTTCTCCAGTGCGTCCTCTTCACCAAGAAAGTCAATAATTTTTGATGTTTGTTGCCTTATATCCTCAGGCATAGTACTCATCCATTGATTGGTATCTATGCCAGTTGTCACCTCAAGTTCTTTTTCCTTCTTCTCTTTCCTTTTATTTCTCCAATCATTATTAACTTGGTTAATGATTGTTGATAAATATTCTCGAAGAAGAGCCATTTCTTCATTATCCCAATCAATAGACTGCCGGTTGGTTGAGATGACATCATCATCAAGATCATCAATGAAATCAACAGATATCCATCCGGTCAAATATTGAAAGAAATGGCTTGACGTGCTGTTTGAAAAAAACTCGGGGTTATTAACGAGCTTCCCTCTTGAAAATAGCGAAATACCTCTTAATCCCGAATTTGGTCTTATAGGAGTTCGTGAAGTATACAATTTTCCTTTCAATTTATCTTTATAAGGGCTGTCATCTTTAACCAAAGACTCAACATCCCATTCGAACTGCTGCTCAAAACCACTATAACGACGAGCATTATTTACAGTTGCAACATGACCATGTTGGTCTTTAAGATTTATATTAAAATTATCATCAACGATAAATATTTTTGACAGGCTGTTAGCAATCGCTTCAAGATCAAATGGCGATTGTCGTTTGAGTTTGGATAATTTTATCGTCGTCCCATTTGGAGCATCTGTAGGCCCATCAGATAATTCAACCGTTGGATTATAAACACCATCAGCATTGAGCAGTGCATTCCAATCAAGTATAAATCTATTTCTTTTTCCATCCTTAACAGTATCAATAGTTATTTCTTTGGCAAGACCAAAAAGAGCTAATTTCCCTAAACCTTTTTTACCTGTAGCATAACGTCCAAACCGTGGTGTTGGCTTATCACCATCATGTCGGCGTCTATTTCTGCCTATGACTAAAAATCGTTGTTGAATATCTGTGGCACTCATCCCTGTACCATCATCTTTAATACTGATAAATTTGTTACTCCCTACTTCCAAAAAATCGAGAGTCACGTTTCCTGAGTCAGCATCATAGGCATTTGAAATCAGTTCAGCAAGAGCTGGTGGAAGCGTAGAATACATTTTCACGCCGAGATGTTCTATCGTATGAGGATCAAACTTCATTTCGTAATCAGACATGTGATTATTCCCTATTCTGTTTTCCTAATTGATTCAAATGCTCAATAATCTTGGTTGCATGTGCACAAATAAAAGCAGGTGGCAAGGCATTGCCGATCATTAGTGCAGCGAACTCTCTCCCTCTATCCAGCGAAAAGGCATAGTTTTTGGGAAAAGTTTGAAGTGCGGCAGCTTCACGCAACGTAATAGCTCTATCTTGTTCAGGATGCAAAAAACGTCCCTTTGAAGGATTGGTACACCCACCAGTAATGGTTGGAGAAACTTTATCCCATGACATTCGCCCATAAACATCTTTATATCCATCTGGATTTTTCAAATGGCAGGGTAGCCACAAGTGTTTGGGTAAATCTGATCTCGAACCACCATTTTTAGGAATATTTCTGATCATGGCTTTAATTTTATCGGTCCTGCTCGGAATAAAATCATGCAGAATATCATTACCTTCACCAGGAACAGGAAAATCTGCGATTGCATCTTTGACGGTCTTAGGAGAAGCTACTTTTAAAGGCTCATCGATATAACCAAACTTAGATGCGATAAGGATCATTCTTTTTCTACGTTGAGGAACTCCATAGCAAGCGGTATCTTTCACTTGCAATGTCTTTTCACCAATGGCATATCCACGATCATGGAGCTCGTCAATGACCTTATTTATTCTTTCATCTTTAGCCAGAGCAGGAACATTCTCGATCATGACTGTTTTAGGTTCAAATGCCCTCACAAATCTCATTAAATCAAAAATAAGGTCATTTCTAATATCTTCAACTGAAGTACATTTGTTTCGAGTGCGATGAGATGAGAAACCTTGGCATGGAGGGCAACCCGCTAATAAATCCAACTCTCCCGGTTTGAGCTGCAACTCCTCCATGATTTTTAAAGGATTTAACGAGCGAATATCAGCTTCGTAGAGTATATGATCGGCATGGTTAGTTTTGTAAGTTCTTGCAGCAACAGCTTCAAGCTCAACACCTGCGATAACTTTAAAGCCAGCTTCTTTTAAACCGCATGTCAATCCACCCGCACCGCAGAATAGGTCAATTGCTGTGAAATTCATTGATTAGATCCATGTGTTCGTTCCTTTCTGCAATTTTGCCATAGTATCAATTGCTTGAAAAGTAAAGAAGAAAGTATAATTAGTATTAATGAGTTAAAAACCATCATACATTTATCATTAACCCTTTGATCCAGCAAAAGTAAGCACCATTCAGAATAGCTGACTCACAACTTCTTTTCCTGCAATTTTAATGGTTGGAGTATATTTTTCGCACAGTAAACGCGGTTGCACTATCAAGCATTAAGGTTCGTTAGCTCGTCCAACTCAAGCCGTCTATCACATAACAGATCGTAGTGAGGGGAAATGTATGCAGATAACGCTTAGTTATTCCCCCGCTCTTCTCATGACCAACAGTCTGTTGCAAGTGTAGGATGTTCTTCACCCAACCAGCCATTGCAGCGGAACAGACCGAGTGACGGATAGAATGCAGTAACCTTCGCTGTCCATAATCGTCCAGGTAAGCAATACCTAACTGATCTCGAACTTCAGCAAACACTTTACCAACCTTAGTCATGTTCGTACCCGCCACGTCTGAGAATATCCGCTCCTTCCACTGGCAATTAACGTACTCCATGAAACCCCATTCGATTAACTTCGGGTTGATGACTACCTGTCTTGTAGCGTTTTCGGTTTTCCCCTGACCTCCTTCGGCAATTAGGAAATAGTAACGCTGGCTGTCCTTATCATACTTAATCTGTGACTTCTCCAGTTTGGCAATCTCTCCTCTTCTGGCTCCGGTATATGCCAATAGCAATATGATCCATTTTATCCAGTTGTCAGGCTGTTTTAACGCCCACTATACAAACTTTCTCATTTCTGTCGCACTGTATGCACCAAACCTCGCTTTAGACGGTGCAGCCACTACTCCATCAGTCGGAGACTTCTCCAGAATATCTTTATTGTCAGTCAGGAAGGTTTTAAACAGCGATTTGTAAATCTTCAAATGCTTGTGGATGGCCTCAACACCAACCAGTTCATCAGGAGAAACATCATCGCATTCGATTAGTTGCTGAATAGTCATTGAGCGATAAGGCTGAACAACACGCTTCGGGAGATTTTCAACGACCTCCATCACCTGTTTAATGTCCTGTTTGGTAATCGCCGTGACATCGGATTCCCCTCCCAAGACAGTCAACAACACTCCCACGTAACGCTCATTTGCCATTGAGATCGATTTTGTCCAGTTGCGCCCCAAAAAAGGCCAGCTTCAAGAATAATCTTAAAAATAAATTATCATCATAAATCAAAAAGATACATTTATCGTTTTTATCGATCATTACTTGATTATTGATCGTTATTATTGATCAATAATTTTTAAAGGTGCATTATCAGCCAGTTATCACTCAACTGGAACGTAACATGCACTCCGAATTCATTGCTGAACCCATAATGAACTTTGAAGGTAAGCTGTTAGGAGTCGAGCTTCTTACCCGGTTTATCTCTGAGTCCAGGCGGCCTCTTCACCCAGAGTTTGTCATTTCAGGCTGGGATTTCGATCGGAAACGCCTTTTCCTCTATGAACAGTTTGGGGTCATAGCCAGTAAGCAGGACTGGTTCGAGCATAACGGCTTGTTCTGCTCTCTCAACATTGATTACGATATGGCGACACTTTTAAGGCATGACGGTTTATTACAGTTAACAGTCAGTTCCATGCCGTTTATCAAACTTGAAGTTTCTGAAGAGTTTCCCGGTCTTGAGCAAGGGCTTAAAAGCCCAATACTGAAAGCACTGTGTCAGGGTGTTAACTCACTCTGGCTGGATGACCTGGGAGCCGGAAATGCAACAGTTGCCAGCCTGCTTGGAGGCTGCTTCGAAGTGGTGAAGATTGACCGTCATTTCTTCAATGATCAAATTGATAAACCCACATTTCCCTTGTTGATAAAAAATATAAAACGGTATTGCAATAAGATAGTGGTGGAAGGCGTAGAGAGTAGACAGTATCTCGAACGACTACAGGAGGTTGGTATTTGGGGACTGCAAGGATACCTCTTTGAATCAGCCCCCTTTCATAGCGTTGAGACATTGCTATAAAAAAGCCGGGCTTGACCCGGCTTTTATGGAACGGCACCCCGAGTCATTGATAAGAACTTACTCTCGTTTTGCAGAGCAGGTGAAGTCAATGCGCGATGCAAGACATGGCGGTGCCTCGCTGTCATGTTAGTTGTTATAGCAATCAGGCTTATTGAAAACGGTATTACGGATATGTCCCGGAATAAAAACAGCCTGACGTGTCTACCGTATTTGGCGGGTAATGCTGACACAATCAGGCAAAAGGGGCGTTCTGCCCTCATTATCCTCGTTCTGTGGCACGATTTGTCACATACTTTTCTCTATTTTTACAGTCCTGACAAATTGCACTTAACTGTCTGTTTTCATTTGGCATAAAGCGCAATTTCTTTTCTCAAAACGGGCATATTTCCGCCCCCACCCTCCGCGTCACAAAACCGTAAACAAATTAACCATTGAGCCCCGTGGCAAAAGGCTCTATATTGGCGGCGTTTTTTTCAGGCCCCATCTGTTTTTTAACTTTTTATTCAATCGTGGCTCATAACGAAGCGGCGGTTGTAGGAGTGATATGATGACGGATAAAGTCCGTATTGACACTGTAGATGCCCATAAAAGCAACGAAACCTATCTGGCCCGTCAGGCCGAGTTTGAATCTAACGTCAGGAGTTACCCGCGCAAGCTGCCTTTAGCGATCACTAAAGCAGAAGGCGTGTGGATCACCGATGCAGATAACAAAGAATACCTTGACTGTTTAGCTGGCGCAGGCACTCTCGCGCTGGGTCACAATCATCCTGATGTGCTGAAAAGCATCCAAAATGTCATTACCAGCGGCTTGCCGTTACATACCCTGGATCTGACGACGCCGTTAAAAGACGCGTTCTCAGAATACCTGCTCTCTCTGCTGCCTGGTCAGGGCAAAGAGTATTGCCTGCAGTTCACCGGTCCATCCGGTGCTGACGCCGTTGAAGCGGCGCTGAAGCTGGCGAAAAAAGTGACCGGCCGTAGCGGTATCATCAGCTTCTCTGGTGGTTACCACGGCATGACCCACGGCGCACTGTCCGTCACCGGCAACCTGTCTCCGAAAGAAGCCGTTGACGGTATGATGCCGGAAGTGCAGTTCATGCCTTACCCGCACGAGTACCGCTGCCCACTGGGTATCGGCGGTGAGGCGGGCGTGAAAGCGCTGACCTACTACTTCGACAACCTGATTAACGACGTTGAAAGCGGCGTGCGTAAACCTGCTGCGGTGATCCTGGAAGCCGTTCAGGGTGAAGGCGGCGTGAACCCGGCTCCGGCTGAGTGGCTGCAGCGCATCCGTAAAGTGACTCAGGAACACGGCATTCTGCTGATCCTCGACGAAGTTCAGGCTGGCTTTGCCCGTACCGGTAAGTTCTTCGCGTTTGAACACGCTGGCATCGAGCCAGACATCATCGTGATGTCCAAAGCGGTTGGCGGCGGTCTGCCACTGGCTGTGCTCGGTATCAAAAAGCAGTTCGATGCATGGGCACCAGGTCACCACACCGGCACCTTCCGCGGCAACCAGCTGGCGATGGCAACCGGTCTGACGACGCTGAAAATCCTGAAAGACCAGAACATCGCAGGCAAAGTCGCTGCTCAGGGTGAATGGCTGAAAGGCCAGCTGAAAGAGATGGCGAAACGCTACCCGGTTATCGGTCACGTTCGCGGTCTGGGCATGATGATCGGTATTGAGATCGTTAAGCCGCATGAAGCCGCTGACCACATGGGTTGCTTCCCTGGCGACGGTGAGCTGTCTGCGCTGATTCAGAAGAAGTGCTTTGAAGCCGGTCTGATTCTGGAGCGTGGCGGTCGTAACGGCATTGTGCTGCGTCTGCTGCCGTCTCTGCTGATCAGCGATGATGAGCTGAAAATCTTCCTGGATAAATTTGAGCAGGCACTGCTTGCTGCGGGCGTTCGCCCGGCGTAACCGGAGTTGTTGATTACGATGTCTGATTCAAACCCAATTTTGTTCTCCTCTGCGCAGAGCATTGAGGCTTACCAGCAGGCGATTGAACAAAGCTCTCAGGCTGTGATGCAGTGGCTGAAACAGCCTGAGATGTACCAGGGCAAAACGGTCGCGGAACTGCGCGACCGTATTAAGCTGGATTTCAACCCGAAAGGGCTGGGTAACGAAGCGGCGATTGAACGTGCCGTGGAGTTTTTCCTGAAAGACAGTTTGTCTGTTCATCACCCGCAGTGTGTGGCGCACCTGCACTGCCCAAGCCTGGTGGTAAGCCAGGCGGCGGAAGTGCTGATCAACGCCACTAACCAGAGTATGGACTCCTGGGATCAAAGCCCGTCCGCAACCATTATCGAGATCAAACTGATCGAATGGCTGCGTACCCGCGTGGGTTATCAGGCTGGCGACGCAGGTGTCTTCACCAGCGGCGGCACCCAGAGCAACCTGATGGGTCTGATGCTGGCGCGCGATGCGTTCTTTGCGCGCCAGGGTCACTCCGTTCAGCAGGACGGTCTGGTGGGCGATCTGCGTAAAATTCGCGTGCTGTGCTCCGAGAATGCGCACTTCTCCGTGCAGAAAAACATGGCGCTGATGGGCCTCGGCTATCAGTCCGTGGTGCAGGTGAAAACGGACGAATTCTCGCGTATGGATCTGACCGACCTGGCGGCGAAAATTGAGCAGTGTAATGCCAACGGCGAGCAGATTCTGGCGATTGTGGCGACAGCAGGTACGACCGATGCGGGCGCTATCGATCCGCTGCGCGCGATTGCTGAGCTGGCGGCGAAGCAGAACATCTGGGTACACGTTGATGCGGCCTGGGGCGGCGCGCTGCTGATGTCTGAGCAGTATCGTCACTATCTGGACGGCATTGAGCTGGTGGATTCCGTGACGCTGGACTTCCACAAGCAGTTCTTCCAGACCATCAGCTGCGGCGCGTTCCTGCTGAAAGAAGCGCGTCACTATGAGCTGATGCGCTATCAGGCGGCTTACCTGAACTCTGAGTTCGACGAAGAGGCAGGCGTGCCTAACCTGGTGTCCAAATCTCTGCAGACCACGCGCCGCTTCGACGCGCTCAAGCTGTGGATGAGCCTGGAAGCACTGGGGCAGGAGCAATACGCGGCGATCATCGATCACGGCGTGACGCTGGCACAGCAGGTTGCGGCTTACGTGAAAGAGCAGTCTGCTCTGGAGCTGGTGATGCAGCCACAGCTGGCAAGTGTCCTGTTCCGCTTCCGTGGACAGGTACAGATGGATGATGCGGGCATCGCCCTGCTGAACCAGAAAATTGGTGATGCGCTGCTGGAATCCGGCCGTGCCAACGTTGGCGTGACCGAGCACAACGGCGTCACCTGCCTGAAGCTGACCCTGCTGAACCCAACCGTGACGCTGGAGGATGTTAAAGTCCTGCTGTCTCTGGTGGAACGCACCGCGCAGGAAGTTCTGGCGAAGTAAGACTTACCCCTCTCCCTTCCGGGAGAGGGTATTTCCCCTGCCCCATCCCCTCAGTTTGTTCGCAAGGTTTCAACCATCAGCGTAAAGCAGGATTCTATCAGCGGCGGCAATGCCTGCGGCGCGCGCATTAATGCCACTGTTCGGGTCAGTGCCGGTTGTTGAAGATGAACCACCCTGAGCTGCGGGTCCTGAAGATGCGTGGTGTAAAGCTGCGGTAAAATCGCCACGGCCAGCCGCGAGCGCACCAGGCCGTACAGCGTTTCAATGTAATCCACCTGATAGCGCGTCTGCAGCGACAGACGATGACTTTCCGCAAGCGCCCCGACCAGACGCTGAATGTTACCTTTCGAGAAGACAGCAATCTCCCGGCCAACCAGCTGCTTCCAGGGCACATGTGCCGAAGCCGCCAGGGGATCGTCACAGTGGATCACCGCAACAAACGGATCGTCCTGCAGCGGAAAGACCTCCAGCCCATCGGGAACCGAGTTATCCAGCGCGCCAATACCAAAATCAATCTGCCCTTTCAGCAACTGTGCCAGAAGCGCATCATTGGTCTGATCGTGAAATTCCACCTTCAGGCGGGGAAAAGCCTGCGCAAGAGTCTGCGGAAGCGAGGGAAACAGCAGAGAACTGACGGATGGAATAAGCCCGATGCGTACCGTGCCGTCGCCGCCCGCCTGTACAATCTGCTGCATGTCGTCAAATGCGAGCTGGGCCACGCTAAGCACCCGCTGCGCATGCGGCAGGATGGCGTTACCCAGCTCCGTCAACGTAACGGACGAGGCGGTACGGTTCACCAGCTTTCCACCGAGCACCGTTTCGATTTGCCGCAGTGCGCTGCTGAGCGCAGGCTGGCTGATCGCCAGCTTACTGGCGGTATCCGTAAAATGACGCAGTTGCGCCAGGGTGACAAAATACTGAAGCTGCCGAAGAGAAAGCGCGGGCAAGCGCTGCCAGGGTTCCGTCGTCATTATCTTTTTCACGCTTCTCAGAATAAGCCGGAGTTATCGGGCGATAAATTTTATCAGCTGGGCAAACGTTTGCCGGGTGCATAGAGTATCGTCAATGTTTGAATGCTGGAACCGTTAATTGCATGACTGCTGAAACCCGACGCCGCGCCGTTCAGGCCGCGCGAGGCGAAACACCTTTCGACCTGCTACTCACGCATGTCCGAATTGTTGATATGGCTACAGGCGAGATCCGCAATGCCGATGTCGGCATTGTCGGAGAACTGATCGCCAGCGTCCATCCGCGCGGAAGCCGAAGCGATGCGCTTGAGACGCACGATCTGCAAGGCCACTTCCTGTCCCCAGGCCTGATGGACACGCACGTCCACCTCGAAAGTTCTCACCTCCTGCCTGCCCGCTACGCGGAAATTGTACTGGCGCAGGGCACCACGGCGGTGTTCTGGGACCCACATGAGCTGGCAAACGTACTGGGTATTGAGGGCGTGCGTTTTGCAATCGAGTCCAGCCGCAACCTGCCGCTGCAGGTGATGGTGGCCGCCCCCTCAAGTGTCCCCTCCACGCCGGGGCTGGAGATGTCGGGTGCTGATTTCGCCGGAGACGAGATGAATACCCTGCTCCGCTGGCCGGAAGTACGCGGCGTAGCGGAGGTGATGGACATGCACGGCGTGCTTAACGGCAGCCAGCGAATGCTGGAGATCCTGCAGGCGGGGCTTGAAAGCGGTAAGCTCATTGAAGGCCATGCGCGCGGGCTCAGCGGTACAGATTTACAGGCTTACCTGGCCGCTGGCGTGACCTCTGATCATGAGTTGACCTCCGCCGAAGATGCGCTGGAAAAATTACGCGCCGGGCTAACGCTGGAAATTCGCGGTTCGCACCCCTATCTGCTGCCGGATATCGTCAGGGCGCTGAAAACCCTGCCGCATCTTTCATCGCAGATCACGGTCTGTACTGACGATGTTCCGCCGGACATACTGCTGGAAAAAGGTGGAATTATTGCGTTGCTGAATCTGCTTATTGAGCACGGATTACCGGCAACGGACGCGCTGCGCTTTGCCACGCTGAACGCCTCCCTTCGTCTGCAGCGCAACGACCTGGGGCTGATTGCTGCCGGACGTCGTGCCGATTTGGTGGTCTTCGATTCCCTTGAAAAACTGACGGCTCGCCAGGTTTACGTGGCCGGGAAAATGATTGCTCGGGACGGAGCGATGATTGAACCGATTGCAGATGCCGCACTGGCACTGCCACGCGATACCGTGCATTTGTCTTCGCTGAGCGCCGATGATTTTCACATGCATATTGCCGGTGCGCACCACGGTGTCGCCCGTCTGCGCCACATCAGCGGCGCACGGTTTACCCGCTGGGGGGAGACTGACGCGCAGGTGCGTAACGGAAAGGTGCAGATCCCGGAGGGCTTTAGTGTGATCTGGGTTCAGCATCGTCACGCACGCCATGCGGCAAAACCGCAGATTGCCCTGCTGGAAGGCTGGGGAGCGCTGCGCGGTGCAATCGCCACCAGCTACTCCCACGATTCGCATAATCTGGTGGTACTGGGCCGCGATCCTGACGATATGGCGCTGGCCGCCAATGCGCTGATCCAGAGCGGCGGCGGCATGGCCCTGGCGCAAAACGGCAAATTAATTGCCCATGTTGAAATGCCGATTGCAGGCATGCTGTCGGACCAGCCCCCTGCCGGGCTGGCGCGCCAGTTCCGGGAGCTGCGCGAACGCAGCAGCCTGATTGCCGACTGGGAACCGCCGTACCGGGTATTTAAAGCGATTGAGGGAACCTGCCTTGCCTGTAATGCCGGGCCACATTTAACCGATCTTGGGCTGACCGATGGCACCACGCGCCAGATTGTCGATCCGCTGATTTCTTACCGGGAAACCCCGGACACAACACAATAATACCGAAGGAGAGCCGGATAATGGCCGACAATACCGTTAATTCGCCAGCACCAGGGAGCTGGCTCGAACGTCGTTTTGCACTGCATTCGCGCGGCAGTACGGTGCGCACTGAATGTCTCGCCGGGATCACCGGCTTTCTCGCAGCGGCCTATTTACTGGTGGTGATCCCCGGTCTTCTGGCGACAGGCGGCATGGATAAAGGCGCGGCAACCACGGGGACGATTCTGGTGTTTGTTGCCGGTACGCTGCTGATGGCGTTCTATGCGAACTTGCCGTTCATCGTCGGACCGGGCATTGGCGGCTCAGTCCTGGTCGGCGTAACCCTTGCCGGAAGTGAAGGGATTGGCTGGCAAATTGGCCTGGGGATCGCCTGCTGGTCCGGCATTCTGTTCTTCCTCTTGACCCGTTTTGGCCTGCGCGAAGTGGTCACCCGTTCCGTACCTCAGTCTATCAAACTGGGGCTGACGGCCTCCATCGGTCTGTTTGTCGCGGTCCTCGGTTTTCGCAATGCCGGGCTGGTGCTGGCAAACGCTAAAACCAACGCACTGATGCTGGGCGATTTTCTTTCACCCGGCGCGCTCGTGGCACTGTCTGGTTTGTTCCTGGCAATCGCGTTGCAGGCCCGTCGTATTCCGGGCGCGATTTTGTGGGCCATCCTGTTCGCGACCCTGGTCGGGCTTCCGTTGGGCGTGACGAAATTGCCATCCAGCTTTATTGACGTTCCTCATTCGCTGACGCCGGTGTTGGGTCACATCGACATGTTGGGCGCACTGAATATTGCTTTCCTGCCTTTCCTGTTTGTCTTTTTCGCTTCTGAGTTTTTCTCTACGATGGGGACCACCCTGGCGGTGGGCGGTGAGGCTGGCTTGCTTGATGAAGAGGGCAACATGCCGCAAATTAACCGCCCGTTTATGGTCGATTCGATTGCCGCCGCCATCGGACCGTGGGTAGGGATACCGGCTGCGACAGCGCTTATAGAGTCGTCGGCAGCAGCAGAAGCGGGTGGCAAAACCGGCATGACGGCGCTGGCTGCCGCGGTGATGTTCCTGCTGATGCTGCTTTTCACGCCCATCGCGCTGATGATCCCGAAAGAAGCGACCGCGCCCGCACTTATCCTGATTGGTCTGAATATGTTCAGCGGCTTGCGAAAGGTTGATCTGACAAACTTCACCGAAGGTCTTCCGGTCCTGATGATGGTGATGATCACCCTGATTGCCAATAGCTTCGGGACGGGTATTGCAGGAGGGTTACTGTTTTACATCATCATCAAGACGATTGCCGGGAAATGGCGCGAAATCCCGGTTGGACTTTGGGTTCTCGCCATCCCCCTTGTGTACTACTTCGCTACGCTAGTGAAGCACTAATCCTGCAGTCACTTTTGCTTCGGGGTGTAGTCGTAGTCCTGATAACTACACCCTGAGCTGTAATAAAGTGCTCTGGATTTCACAATATCGTTCAGAATAGTGCCGCTCACCTTCACGCCCGCCTGATGCAGACGTTTCAGGCTGGTCTCCATCTCTTTCATTGTGGTTTTACCGAAGCGAGCAACCAGTACCGTTGTTGCGGCCTCTTTTGCAGCCAGCGCAGCATCCGTTACGGCAAGCACGGGCGGTGTGTCGAGGACAACCAGATCATAATGTTCGTCAGCCCATGACATTACAGCCTTAAAACGATCGTTCAGCAGCAACAGTGAAGGATGAGACAGCACCGGACCACAGGTCATCACATCAATACCGCCTTTTTCATAACGCTGAATGACATCCTGACACTCCTGTTTTCCGGCGAGCACGCTGGTTAGCCCGATATGATTACGCAGACCAAAGATGTTATGGACATACCCTTTGCGCATATCCGCATCAATAAACAGCACCCGTTGCCCCGCCTGAGCCGCAATGGCTGCCAGCGATGTGCTGACCAGGGTCTTTCCGCAGTCCTGAGTCGGGCCGGAAATCATCACAATGCGATTTGCGGCATCCATCATGGTGAAATGCAGACTGGTACGCAGCCCCCGCACCGCCTCAATGAACATATCCGTCGGTCTCTCTACAGGCAGGAAGGGGATTTCCGACGTTTTATGTTTCCACTGGGAAGCAAATGGATTCGTCCTGCGCAGGTGTGTTTTTTTCCATAGCCAAACCGAGTGTGGCAGCGTCGCGAGTACCGGAATTCCGTGGGCTTCCAGCTCCTCAGAAATCATAATACCGCGCTTCAAAGCGACAATTACCAGCAGATAGCCCATTGAGACCATCATGCCCGCCAGCATGCCAACGAGAATAATCAGCGCTTTTTTGGGCTTTAACGGCTCTGGTTGAGTCACTGCAGTATCGATGATCCGCACATTTCCGATGACACTGGAGCGCGAGATATTTAACTCTTGCTGACGCGTCAGCAGTTGCAAATAGATGGCCCGCCCGGATTCCACGTCCCGACTCAGACGTAAAATTTCCTGTTGCGTCGAAGGCATCGTTGAGACACGCCCATTCAGGCGCGCCCTCTGCTGTTCCAGTGTGTGGCGTTTTTCTCTTAAAGCACGATAAGTAGGGTGATCCTTTTTAAAAAACTGTGAGATTTCAGCTTCGCGAAAGGTCAGTTCGTTCAACTGGTTTTCTACATTCACCACCTGATCCAGAACCGATTTGGCTTCAAGGGATAAGTCGACGGAATCGCGCTGCTCACGGTAAGTATTAAGCCGCGCCTCGGCCTGATCCAGTTCACCGCTGATTTTTGGTAACTGGTGCTTTAAAAACGCAAGGCTACGGGCATCCTGAGCTTCCTGGCGGGCAATATTTTGCTTGAGATAATTGCCTGCGATACTGTTGAGTATTGCCGGAATTTTTTCAGGATCTTCACCCGTCAACGTTAGCACCAGCATGCCGCTCTGCTTAGACGATTCAGTAACGATAAAGCGTTTAAACAGCCGGTTTATGGTGTCGAGCCTCGTAAACGTTTTTAACGTGAATTGCGCCCCTGTTGCCGCAGCAAGTGACGTGACCTGCAACGATACGCCATTTTTGGTGAGCAGCTTTCCGACAACCCCTTCAGCATGAACGTTATCCCCGTCAACGCGGTATTTCCCCTGCCCCAGAACCGTCAGTACCAGCTCTTGCGGCTTCCCCTCACGAAGGGGGATCTGCAGTGACTGAAGCGTTATTTTACCCGGCGTCTCCCCCCTAAGCCGCCCCCACAACGAGCCCAGCACCGGCATCACTCGGGGTTTAACCTGCTGCGTTAACCCTAACTCATCGACGGTCTCACCCAGAATCATGCGTGATTTAAGGAGCAACAGTTCTGGCGCAACATCAGGTGAAAGCTCACTGCCAAGCTGGCTCAGGTTCTTCAGCAGGCTGTTATTCTGTTTCGCTTCAATCTGTATCAGGGCATCAGCCTGATAAACAGGCGTGGTGGAAAACGCATAAATCCCCGCAAATAACGTGAACAGGAAGGTGACGCTCAATATCATTACGCGGTGATCGACCATCTCGCCGAGAAAACGGACGATATCAATTTCATTTTTTTCAGGTGCTGCGGCACCATAATTGTCTGCTGAATAAGACGACATTAATGCTTCATTCCTTTTTGCCCTAAACGGCGTGCCCATTCCTGGCTGGCTTTACCCAACTGCCCGAAAACGTATTCGAATGCTTCATGGCTTTTACGGTACGGATCGGGAATGATCTGCGGGTCCAGCCATTGCCCGAACAGCAGCGATTTGCCGCGAATCTCCGGTGCCATAGCGGAAATAAAGTGAAGATGCTCTGGCTCCATCACCAGAATCAGATCGGATTTTTGCATCAGGCTACGCGTCAGTTTGCGCGCCACATGACCATCAAGTGAAATGCCGTGACGCAACGCGACAACCTGGGCATCTTGATCTGCCGGGCTTCCTTCCTGCCCCCAAATACCCGCAGAAGAGACCTGCTTCCCCGGTAAAAGCTGGCGCAAAAGTCGCTCCCCGATGGGAGAGCGACAAATATTGCCGGTACAAACCACTAATATGGAATTAAACATTATTGCGGCCACGATCTGATGTAGCGGACCGTTTCTGTCAGGTCATGTACGCCACTGATTGTCGGCACAAGCTGTGTGATCACCCGGTTCCAGCGTGACAGCGGTGCCGTGGTGACATAGACGATGTCATACGGTTCCAGCTGGAATTCCGTTCCCAGCACCATTGCGGAGGCATCCTTCGCATTGAGCTGGTAGATGTTGGCAATCTTGCCCGCCTGCCCGGATTGGGCTACCGAACGAATGACAAAAATCCCGGTGGCATCCGCCATGTCCTGGTTTAAACCGCCTGCACTTCCCAGGGCTTCGGCCAGCGTCATGCCGCTACGATCCATCTTCAGCGTGCTCTGTTTAACCACCTCCCCCATCACGAACACTTTCAGCGCATCGTTACGCGGCACGAAAAGAATATCGCCAGGATAGAGCAGCTTATTTTGTGTGAGATCGCCGTGCTGCATCAGCGCATACAGGGAGAGACGTAAGTCCTGACCATTGTGCGTAAGCACAACATTGCGCCAGTCAGCATCGGCGGAGAGGCCACCAGCAGCATTGACGGCATCCATCACCGTTAATGGAATATTGGTGATAGCCTGCTGACCCGATTTCACCACCTCCCCCGTGACGTAGGCTTTTTGTGAACGGAAAGCGGCGACGCTGACATCCACCTGGGGGCTTTCGATAACATTTTCCAGCCGGGCGGTGATCTCATCACGCACCTCAGCAACCGTTTTTCCGGCCGCATGCAGTTTGCCGACGTAAGGATAGAAGAGTGTGCCGTCGGCATTGACCCAGTTACCTGCATCACTCGCGCTACGGTATTGTCCGGCTGGCGTCGTCAGTTCAGGGTGGTCCCAGACGGTCACCGTCAAAATGTCACCGGTTCCAATGCGGTATTCCCAGTTTTTGATCTGCTCATCCAGATTAGGATTTGCCTGAGATTTCAGTGCGGGAGAGCGGAGTTTTTCAACAAGCGAAGGCGTAAGGGGATAAATATCCATACGTTTGTCTATATAATTAAGTTCTTCCGTAGACGTAATTCGATTTTTTCCTCCCGTGCTTATAGTTTGCCCTGGAGAAAATACGCACCCTGTCAACTGGCTTAGTGTTAAGAATATTACAGAGAGAGCTGTTATTTTTTTCATTTAAAGTGATTTGTCATCCATGAACGAGTGAAAGACGTACAACCAACCAGCCACAAGCTATTCGCACCATTAAACACAGTTGTTTTCAGTTAATTAAACAGACAATTTCATCATAACGTGAAATAAAACAACCAGACGATTGAATTAACTACAGGCGAATTATTCGATTCCATTTTTTATAATCTTATATCTTATTTCATTAAAATGCATGCCACATTTCTGATAAAGCAATATTTAACATGCATTTTCAGAATTAATTAAAAAAACCATAACCCCAGTGAAATAGTCCGACCAAAATACATTCACGCAAAGAATAGCGCTGGCCTGTTGCACTACACAAAACCGTTCACTTTTGTTACATTTTTTATCAAACACACCAGGCGCTGATCCTTAGAATGGTCTGCCTGCCAGGCTGTCAACGCAACAGCAGGCTGTGAGTATCTGTAACGGTATAACTGGAGAAAAAATGGCTAAATGTAAATGGCTGCTTCTGGGTGCAGTAATGTCTCTGGCGAGTGTGGCCTCTGCCGCCCCACAAACGGGGTCTGCGCCTTCTGGCATCAAAGCCTATGAAGAGCAAGAGTTTATTGCCGATTTCACAAAGTTCAAGATCGGCGACACGGCTCCCGCGCTGTATCAAACCCCTGAATACACCATTAAACAGTATCAGCTGCGAAATCTGCCCGCGCCGGATGCAGGTACACACTGGACCTACATGGGCGAAAACTATGTCCTGATTGGCGATGCGGATGGCAAAATCTACAAAGCCTATAACGGAGACATCTTCTATCACCGCTAAGGCGATGTTAATCCGGCCGTGGCAGGAGAGCGATCGCCCTTTCCTGCGCACGCTCTATCTCCACGCCCGGCGTGACGCCTGGCCATGGCTGGACAGCGCAGCGTGGCAGCTTGAAGATTTTGACGCGGCAATCCTGGACGAAGAGATTTGGGTGGCGGTGCAGGATGGACATCGACTTGGTTTCGCCTCAGTCTGGACGAACGATAATTTTCTGCACAATCTGTTTGTCGACCCGCAGTATCAGAGCCTGGGCGTCGGGCATATGTTGCTTGAGCACGTACAGAAGACGTTTACCAGTACGGGGGCGCTCAAGTGTCTGGTGAAAAATACGCGGGCGATTGCCTTTTACCAGCGACACGGCTGGCATATTGAGGCATCCGGGAATTCTCCGGACGGAGAGTATTATTTGATGCACTATCGGTTGGGTTAAAGTCGGGTGGCGGCTTCGCCTTACCCGACCTACGTGATAGTGCCATTTGTAGTTTCGTAGGCCGGGTAAGGCGAAGCCGCCACCCGGCACTAAAACGCAGAGGCGTTACACCGCGCGGAACGCGATTTCGCTCGGGATCACTTCGCCCTGCCAGTAAAGCTGCGCCGCAACGCGCCCCGCCAGCTGACGATACATCTCCGCAAATTCGCTGTCCGGACGGCTGACCACCGTCGGTTTCCCGCTGTCCAGATCTTCACGCAGCGTGATGTGCAGCGGCATCTGCCCCAGCAGTTGGGTGTGATACTGCGCCGCCAGCTTTTCCGCACCGCCAGTACCGAAGATCGGCTCATGGTGCCCACAGTTGCTGCAGATATGCATGCTCATGTTCTCGACGATACCGAGCACCGGCACTTCGACTTTCTCGAACATCACGATGCCTTTTTTGGCGTCGATCAGGGCGATATCCTGTGGCGTCGTGACCACGACCGCACCGGTAACAGGAATGTTCTGCGCCAGCGTCAGCTGAATATCACCGGTGCCCGGCGGCATATCCAGCACCAGATAATCGAGATCCGGCCACATTGTCTCCTGCAGCATTTGCATCAGTGCTTTGCTGGCCATCGGGCCACGCCAGACCATCGCGTTGTCGTCAGTGACCAGATAACCGATGGAGTTGGTCGCAAGACCATGCGCCATGATCGGTGCCATGTGCGTGCCGTCCGGCGAAGTTGGACGCTGGTTTTCTGCGCCCAGCATGTTCGGAATGGACGGGCCGTAAATATCCGCATCCAGAATGCCGACCTTCGCCCCTTCGGCAGCCAGCGCCAGTGCGAGGTTTACCGCGGTGGAGGATTTACCCACCCCGCCCTTACCTGAACTCACGGCGATGATGTTTTTCACACCGTTAACGCCCGGCTGGTTTTTCACGCGTTTCAGCGTGGCGATGCTGTGGCTCAGCTTCCAGTCGATCGCTTTTGCGCCGGTAATGCGCAGCAGCTCGGAGCTGGTTTGTTCTTTCAGCACATCAAATGCACTCGTCCAGACAAACGGCATCTGCAGTTCGATGTGCAGCGTGTCGTCCAGCCAGGCGACGTGGTGCAGCGCTTTCAGCGTGGTGAGATTGTGCTTCAGGGTTGGATGCTGAAAATTAGCCAGCGTCCCGGCGACCATTGCTCGTAAGGCTTCCGGTGATTTGGCCTGGGATTGAGAACTCATCCCGACTCCTTTGTAGTAGTTCTGAAAAAGACATGTAACTACCAAGTTTACCCCAGAGGTAACAATTATTCATTTATGGATTAATGCCCTTATCACTTGGCGGAGTTATTACCTTTCAGGTAACATCGAAAACCCTTTTCACAGTTAAAAGAAGTAATGCCTACTATGACTCAAGTCGCGAAGAAAATTCTGGTAACGTGCGCCCTGCCGTACGCCAACGGCTCAATCCACCTCGGCCACATGCTGGAGCACATCCAGGCTGATGTCTGGGTCCGTTACCAGCGAATGCGCGGCCACGAGGTTAACTTCATCTGCGCCGATGATGCCCACGGCACGCCGATCATGCTGAAAGCACAGCAACTGGGGATTTCCCCGGAGCAGATGATTGCCGAAATGAGTCAGGAGCATCAGACCGATTTTGCTGGCTTTGACATCAGCTATGACAACTATCACTCCACACACAGCGACGAAAACCGCGAGCTGTCGGAGCTGATCTACACCCGTCTGAAAGAGAACGGTTTTATCAAAAACCGTACCATTTCTCAGCTGTACGATCCGGAAAAAGGCATGTTCCTGCCGGACCGTTTCGTCAAAGGCACCTGTCCGAAATGTAAATCCCCGGACCAGTACGGCGATAACTGCGAAGTGTGCGGCGCGACCTACAGCCCGACCGAGCTTATCGAGCCGAAATCCGTGGTCTCCGGCGCGACGCCTGTGATGCGTGACTCCGAGCACTTCTTCTTCGACCTGCCGTCGTTTAGCGAAATGCTGCAGGCGTGGACCCGCAGCGGCGCGCTGCAGGAGCAGGTGGCGAACAAGATGCAGGAGTGGTTCGAATCCGGCCTGCAGCAGTGGGATATCTCCCGCGATGCACCGTACTTCGGCTTTGAAATCCCGAACGCGCCGGGCAAATATTTCTACGTCTGGCTGGACGCGCCAATCGGCTACATGGGCTCCTTCAAGAACCTGTGCGACAAGCGCGGCGACACCACCAGCTTTGACGCCTACTGGAAGAAAGATTCCGATGCCGAGCTGTACCACTTCATCGGCAAAGACATCGTTTACTTCCACAGCCTGTTCTGGCCAGCGATGCTGGAAGGCAGCAACTTCCGCAAACCGACTAATCTGTTTGTTCATGGCTATGTGACGGTCAACGGCGCGAAGATGTCCAAATCTCGCGGCACGTTCATCAAAGCCAGCACCTGGCTGAACCACTTCGACGCCGACAGCCTGCGCTACTACTACACCGCGAAGCTCTCTTCCCGCATCGACGATATCGACCTGAACCTGGAAGATTTCGTGCAGCGCGTGAACGCGGACATCGTCAACAAGGTAGTGAACCTGGCGTCCCGTAATGCGGGCTTTATCGCTAAACGCTTTGACGGCGTGCTGTCTGCTGAACTGGCCGATCCTGAGCTGTATAAAACCTTCACCGATGCCGCCGCCGCGGTTGGCGAAGCGTGGGAAAGCCGTGAATTCGGTAAAGCGATTCGTGAAATCATGGCGCTGGCCGACGTGGCTAACCGCTACGTGGACGAGCAGGCACCGTGGGTTGTCGCGAAACAGGAAGGCCGCGATGCCGATCTGCAGGCCATCTGCACCATGGGTCTGAACATGTTCCGCGTGCTGATGACCTGGCTGAAGCCGGTTCTGCCACAGCTTGCTGAACGTGCTGAAGCGTTCCTGAACACCGAACTGACCTGGGACGCAATCCAGCAGCCGCTGCTCAGCCACAAAGTGAACACCTTCAAAGCGCTGTACAACCGCATCGAAATGAAGCAGGTTGAAGCGCTGGTGGAAGCCTCTAAGGAAGAAGTGAAGGCTGCTGCGGCACCGGTAACCGGCCCGCTGGCGGACGATCCGATTCAGGAGACCATCACCTTTGATGATTTCGCGAAAGTTGACCTGCGCGTGGCGCTGATTGAAAACGCGGAATTCGTGGAAGGCTCTGACAAACTGCTGCGTCTGACGCTGGATCTGGGCGGCGAGAAGCGTAACGTCTTCTCTGGCATCCGTTCTGCGTATCCTGATCCGCAGGTGCTGATTGGCCGTCAGACGGTGATGGTTGCCAACCTGGCACCACGTAAAATGCGCTTCGGCATCTCTGAAGGGATGGTGATGGCCGCAGGCCCTGGCGGGAAAGATATCTTCCTGTTAAGCCCTGACGAAGGCGCGAAGCCGGGTCAGCAGGTGAAATAACAAAAAAGCCGGAGATAATCTCCGGCTTTTTTTTGCCCGGCGGCGCTCCGCTTGCACGGGCCTGCGGGTTTTGTAGGCCGGGTAAGGCGAAGCCACCACCCGGCTAAATCACGCCTTCGGATGATGCACCCGGTGAGTCAGCCCGCGCAGGAAATTACGCAAAAACTGGTCGCCGCACTCGCGGTAGTTTTTGTGGTCCGGCGCGCGCATCATGGCGGTGATTTCCGGCATCGACACGCGGTATTTCTGCTCGGTCATGATCGTCAGGATATCGTCGGTTTTCAGTGAAAACGCAATCCGCAGCTTTTTCAGTACCGTGTTGTTGTTCACCCGACGCTCCAGCGCCAGCTCCGGCGCAGATTCATCTTTGCCGCGCTTGTCGTAGATAAGGCCGTTCAGAAAACCAGACAGAATAATGTCCGGGCAGCGAACGAAACCCTCTTCATCTTCTTTGGTCATCCAGGTATCGAAGCTGGCCGACGTGGCTTCCATATCGGAAAGCGCAAGAATGCGCACCATGTCGTTATTATTTGCTTTCAGGGTGTAGCGCAGGCTACGAAGAATATCATTACTAATCATGAGTGCCTTTAACTGTCGATGATGCAATGCCGCGCAGTGTACCAGCTTTACAGGCCTATCGCCTCTTTCAAACTCTTCAGATAGCGACGGCTAACGGGCACGGTTTGCCCGGCACGCAGCACCAGCTCCGCCTGGCCGTTATCTTCCAGACGGATCTCCTTCAGGTGCGCCATATTTACCAGGTACTGTCGGTGGCAGCGAATCAGCGGCGTGCGGCTCTCCAGCGTGCGCAGCGTCAGCTCTGTAAACCCTTCGTTACCTTCAGCGCTGGTGACATACACCCCGCTCAGACGGCTGCTGACAAAGGCGACATCATCCATCTGCAGCAGGTAAATTCGGCTATGGCCGGTGCACGGAATAAATTTCAACGGCTGCTGATTGTCCGGAAGCAGCGTCATATCCTGCACGGTGCGCTCCTGACGTAAACGGGTGAGCGTTTTTTCCAGACGCTTCTCTTCTATCGGCTTCAGCAGATAATCAAACGCATGTTCTTCAAACGCTTTGACGGCATATTCATCAAAGGCCGTCAGAAACACGATGTAAGGGCGGTGCTCAGGATCAAGCATCCCGACCATCTCCAGCCCGCTTATCCGCGGCATCTGAATATCCAGGAACAGCACGTCCGGGCGCAGCTTATGAACCGCGCCGATGCCCTCAATGGCGTTTGCGCACTCACCCACAATCTCAATGTCAGGCTGCTCCTGCAACAGAACGCGCAGGTTTTCCCGTGCTAACGGCTCATCGTCAACAATCAGCACTCTCAACATGCGTTTTCCTCCAGCGGCAGTCGTAGGGTAATTCGGGTAAAGCAATCTGGCTCACAGGCGACAGTGATGCCACAGTCGTCACCAAAATGCGCGCGCAGGCGTTTATCCACCAGGCTCATGCCTAACCCACCTGAGGCGGATTGTTCATACAGACCGGCGTTATCTTCAATATCCAGCACCAGATGGTGGTTAAACCGGCTGGCAGAAATGGTGATCTCCCCCATTCCCAACAGTTGCGACGTGCCGTGCTTGATGGCGTTTTCCACGATGGGCTGCAACGTAAAGGCCGGAAGATGCTGGTACGCCAGTTCATCGGGAACGGAGAGCGACACCTGCAGGCGCGACTGAAAACGCGCTTTCTCAATCTGCAGATAGGCATTTACATGTTCTATCTCATCGGCCAGCGTAACAATTTCCGACGGGCGCTTGAGGTTCTTGCGGAAAAAGGTCGACAGGAACTGCACCAGCTGTGCCGCCTGATCGCTGTCGCGGCGAATCACCGCTTTGAGCGTATTGAGGGCGTTAAACAGGAAGTGCGGATTCACCTGAGCATGCAGGAGTTTAATTTCCGACTGCGTCAGCAATGCCTTCTGCCGTTCATACTGCCCCGCCAGAATTTGTGCGGAAAGCAGCTGCGCAATCCCCTCCCCCAGCGTGCGGTTGATGGAGCTGAACAGTCGGTTTTTTGCCTCATAGAGTTTGATCGTGCCCATCACCCGCTGATTTTCACCGCGCAGTGGGATCACGAGCGTCGAGCCGAGTTTGCACTGCGGATGGAGCGAACAGCGATACGGCACTTCGTTACCGTCGGCATAGACCACTTCCCCGGTTTCAATGGCGCGCAGAGTATAGGCAGAAGAGATCGGTTTACCCGGCAGGTGGTGATCGTCCCCGGTGCCGGTAAACGCCAGCAGCCGCTCACGATCCGTTATTGCCACCGCACCGATATCCAGTTCTTTATAAAGTACCAGCGCCACTTTCATGCTGTTCTCTTCGTTAAAGCCCTGACGCAGTATCCCTTCCGTCGATGCGGCAACTTTTAAGGCGGTGGCGGAAAATGCCGACGTGTATTTCTCAAACATCGCGCGCTTATCGAGCAAAATACGCATAAAGAGGGCCGCGCCCACGGTGTTTGTCACCATCATTGGAGCGGCAATACTGCTGACCAGGTGGAGCGCATCGTCAAACGGCCGGGCAATCAGCAGAATGATCGCCATCTGCGCCATTTCTGCCACAAAGGTAATAGCCCCTGCGGTTATCGGGCTGAAGACTTTATCCGGCCGTCCACGTTTGATCATGTAGCTGTGGACCAGGCCCCCCAGCAGCCCTTCGACGATCGTTGAGATCATGCAGCTTAGCGCCGTCATCCCGCCCATCGAATAGCGATGCAGGCCGCCGGTTAACCCGACAAGCCCTCCCACGACGGGGCCGCCGAGCAACCCGCCCATCACTGCGCCAATGGCGCGCGTATTGGCAATAGAATCTTCAATGTGAAGACCAAACCAGGTCCCCATGATGCAGAATATGGAAAAGACAACGTAGCAGAGGAATTTGTGCGGCAGGCGTACGGTGACCTGCATTAGCGGGATAAACAAGCGCGTTTTACTCATCAACCAGGCGATGACCAGAAACACACACATCTGCTGAAGCAACAGCAGTACCAGATTAAACTCGTACATACTCACAAACCGCACACTCTAAAAACGCGTAACATACACTGAAGGAGCTTAACTTTCTTTGAAGCAGCCCATAAAAGGTATAAATCGTGTCCGTCATCACACCTTTTGCTGAACATAACGTATGCTTCGCATTATTTGTTCAAAAAACGGACAATTCTTCCTGGTTCGGCAAAGTGGGTCTACAGTTAAGCTGGGGACGCGCAAGCCAGGGGGCGAATATGGCGCTGTACACGATAGGTGAAGTGGCACTCCTTTGTGATATCAATCCCGTTACGCTACGGGCGTGGCAGCGACGGTATGGTCTACTCAAACCGCAGAGAACGGACGGCGGCCACCGTCTTTTCAATGATGCGGATATCGATCGAATCCGTGAGATCAAAAGCTGGATTGACAACGGCGTTCAGGTCGGCAAAGTGAAATCGCTGCTCAGCCAGGATGACCCTGACACACAACATCTCTGGCGCGAACAGCAGGAAACCCTCCTGCGCCTCCTGCAGGCCGGTAACCTGCAGCGCCTGCGTGGGTGGATCAAAGAGCAAGGGCGAGACTATCCGGCGCAAACCTTGATCACGCATCTTTTTATCCCGCTACGTCGCCGTCTGCAGTGTCAGCAGTCCACCTTGCAGGCGCTGCTCAGCATGCTCGACGGCGTGCTCATTAACTATATTTCCGTCTGTCTTGCTTCAGCGAGAAACAAGAGCGGCAAAGATGCGCTGGTTGTCGGCTGGAACGTTCATGACACCACGCGTCTGTGGCTTGAAGCCTGGATCGCCACCCAGCGCGGCTGGCGCGTGGACGTTCTGGCGCACTCTCTCGCCCAGCTACGGCCTGAGTTGTTTGACGGACAAACGCTGCTGGTCTGGTGTGGTGAAGTCCCGTCCGCCTCGCAGCAACAGTTGCTGACGGAGTGGCGTGAGCATGGTTATCCAGTTTATCCGCTTGGCCCAAATGAACCGTAACGGCATTTAATGGTTCATTAACAGCTGCGCTTCACCGTATAATTGTTCCGTTAACAACAGGAGCACATGATGAAGGCAACGAAACTGGCCGTAATTACCCTTTTTGTTCTGATGGCCGTCAGCGGTATCGGCGGCGTGATGCTGGCAGGTTACTCGTTTATTGTTCGTGGCGGTGTCGGCTGAGGTACACAGCCAGGCGCTCAAACAGGCGATCGACAACAATCGCCGCCAGCGCAACCAGTATCGCCCCCTGTACAATGTAAGCCGTATTAAACCCGCTTAAGCCGATAATAATTGGCGTTCCCAGCGTGTTTGCTCCCACCGTTGAGGCAATGGTCGCCGTCCCGATGTTAATGATCACCGAGGTACGGACCCCGGCCAGGATAACGGGCGCAGCCAGAGGCAGCTCAACTTTACGCAGCCGCTGCCAGGCGCTCATTCCCATGCCTTCTGCCACGCTCAATACCGATGCAGGAACAGCCGCAATCCCGGCCAGCGTGCCCTGAAGAATGGGCAGGACGCCGTACAAAATCAGCGCAATAATGGCGGGCTCCTGACCAAAGCCAATCACCGGAACGGCAATCGCCAGCACCGCTACCGGTGGAAATGTCTGGCCGATCGCCGCAATGGTCTCCACCAGCGGTCGAAACTCACGGCCTGAAGGACGCGTCACCGCAATCCCCGCCCCGACACCCAGCGCAATGGCAATAACGCTTGAGAGCGCCACCAGCCAGAAGTGTGCCAGCGTGAGATTAATAAAACTCTCCTGCTGGTAGACCGGACGCGGCAGGCCAGGAAAAAGCGAGCTAAACAGCGCCGCACTGTGTGGCATCAGGAAAAGTAAGGCGATAAAAACGCCAGCCAGCCAGAGTAACGGATCACGCACCCACTTCACGCGTCACCTCCCCGGCAAGCAAATCACGAAAATGTAGCGTACCGCATGGCGTGCCCTGCTCGTCAGAAACAGGCAATTCCTCGCATTGATGCGCAACAAACGCCGACAGCGCATCGCGCAAGCTCATCTGCTCCCGTAGTGGTTCGCCACTCACCTGAGAACCCTGTCGACGCATATAATCGCCCACGGTGCGCAGAGAAAGCAGCCTGACGCCCAGCTCGCTGTGACCAAAAAACTCGCGCACAAAATCGTTCGCCGGATGGGTGAGTAGCTCAAGCGGCGTTCCCTGCTGGACCACTTCGCCGTGATCCATCAGCACCAGATGGTCAGCAAGGCGCAGCGCTTCATCGATATCATGGGTGACCAGAATAATAGTGCGACCCAGAATACGGTGAATGCGCGTCATCTCCGTCTGCAACGCACCACGTGTGACCGGGTCCAGCGCGCCAAACGGCTCATCCATCAGCAACACCTGCGGATTAGCAGCCAATGCACGCGCCACCCCGACCCGCTGCTGCTGCCCGCCAGAAAGCTGGTGCGGGTAGCGATCGCGCAACGCAGGCTCTAACCCCAGCAGCGCCATCAGTTCGTCGATCCGATCATGAATGTTAGCCTGTGACCATTTTTCCAGTTGCAGCACGGTGGCGATGTTTTGCGCGACCGTCCAGTGTGGAAACAGGCCGATAGACTGGATGGCATATCCCATGCGGCGGCGCAGCTCCAGTACCGGCAGGCTACGGATCTCTTCTCCGGCAAAACGAATCAACCCACTGTCGTGCTCCACCAGCCGGTTGATCATCTTCAGCGTGGTCGATTTCCCCGAACCGGACGTACCAATCAGCACGGAAAACGCCCCCTCGGCAAAATGCAGGTTCAGGTGGCTCGCCGCCGGGCGGCCCGCAAAGGTTTTACTCACATCGTGAAATTCAATCATTGGCTCTCCCTCTGAGCAACGCGAGCCATAAGGCAAACAGCGCATCAAGCACCACCGCCAGCGCGATGGTGGGCACCACGCCCAATAACACCAGATCCAGCGCACTGCTGAGCAATCCCTGGAATACCAGCGCACCAAAGCCACCTGCGCCGATCAACGCCGCGATCACCGCCATCCCCACGGTTTGCACCGTCACCACTCGCAGGCTACGCAAGAGTAACGGCAGCGCAAGCGGAAGCTGAATTTTCCAGAAACACTGCCGCGCGCTCATTCCCATCGCCTGGGCGCTTTCCAGCACATCCGGCGCAACCTGGCTTAAGCCTGCCACCACGCCGCGCACCAGCGGTAACAATGCATACAGCACCAGGGCGATCAGCGCAGGCGTTAACCCGGTCCCGGCAATGCCAATCGTTCCCAGCGCAGGAAACGATTTCACCAGCCCTGCCAGTGGTGCAATCAGCAGGCCGAACAGCGCAACGGAAGGAATGGTCTGAATGATATTGAGAACCGTAAAGACGCCATCCTGACGGGCAGGATGGCGATAGCACCACATGCCCAGCGGTACGCCCAGCAACAGCGCGGGGAAAAGCGTACCGAAGAGGATCGTCAGATGCTGTACCAGCGCACCGTCAAACACATCCTGGCGGTTGGCGTACTCTTTTAACAGCGAGAGATTATTCAGCTCACCGCTAAACAGCAGCACTAACGGGATACACCAGATTTGTGCGTTCAATAACCAACGCCAGACCGACCCCATCATCAGGCGGCGGATCGCATCGCTACAGGCCAGCAGACACAGCGCCAGCCAGAGCCACAGGCCGCTGCCTACAGAGGTACGCGCAAGCGGGCTTTCGACAGACGTCATATGCGTCGCCGCCTGCCCTGCGCTCCAGAACAGCGCAATAAAGAGCACTTCGCAGAGCAGAAGCGTCAGCCATTGCGCCGCGCGCGTTGACGAGAACGATAAGGCGACCACAACAGCGAGCGTTACGCCCAACGGCACCGGCATAAACGACCAGATCTGCCAGAGCGCGCGTCCTTCGCCCGACATCAGGCGATTAGGCGCGACATTCACAAACGGTAGCGCAACCGCTGCAATGGCCACGCAGGCCAACAGCAGCAGTACGCGGTTATGACATTTTATTGGCACAGCCCTGTCCTGTTACTTCACAAGCCCTTGTTGTTTCAGGAAGTCGGCCGCCACTTTTTTGGCATCCAGTCCCTCAACGGCAATGCTGGCATTCAGCTGTTGCAGCGTTTTCTCATCCAGCTTTTCAAAAACCGGTTTGAGCCATTCAGCAATATCCGGGTACGCTTTCAGCACCGCTTCGCGCACCACTGGCGTTGGGGCATAAATCGGCTGAACGCCTTTCGGATCGGTTAACGTCTGCAGACCCAACGCCGCCACCGGGCCATCAGTACCGTAGGCCATCGCCGCATTGACACCGGAGGTTTGCTGTGCCGCCGCTTTGATGGTCACCGCGGTATCACCACCTGCCAGAGAGAGCAACTGTGCCTGGTCGAGTTTGAAATCGTAGGCTTTTTCAAACGCGGGCAGCGCGTCAGGACGTTCGATAAACTCAGCGGACGCCGCAAGTTTGAACTCACCTTTCTCTTTGATGTAGCGGCTGAGATCCTCAAGCGAGGTCAGCTTACCTTTTTCGGCAACGTCCTTGCGCACCGCAATGGTCCAGGTATTGTTGGCAGGCGCTGGCGTCAGCCAGACCAGCTTGTTCTGCTCAGCATCCAGCTTTTTGACTTTCTCATATCCTGCTTTGGCATTTTTCCACGCCGGATCGTTTTCATCTTTGAAGAAGAAGGCCCCGTTACCGGTATATTCCGGATAGATATCCAGCTCGCCGGAGGTAATCGCCCCACGCACGACCGGCGTGGTGCCAAGCTGAACTTTATTGACCGTTTTCACGCCGTGACTTTCGAGCACCTGCAAAATGATATTGCCGAGTAATGCCCCCTCGGTATCAATTTTAGACCCTACTTTCACCGGCTCTGCCGCCTGCAAAGGCAAGCTCAGCGCCGCCAGTAACGCCGCAGAACCTAAAATCCCCTTTTTAATCGTCATTCCGCTGTCCTCGTTTTTTTGTCGCCTTTTTCAGAGGCTTGAGAGAAAAGCGTAGCTTAAAACGGCGGATTTAACCGTCAAAATGCCTTTTTAGCATAAGATAAGACACATCCCCCGGCTGGCGGGGGATGGAGTGGAAGGAAAGGTTACAGCAGCTCGAACTCGCCTTTATTGACGCGGGCAGAATCCACGCCGATAAAGACATTAAACTTGCCTGGCTCGGCGTCGTATTTCATCTGCTGGTTCCAGAATTTCAGTGCGTCCACGTCAATCGGGAAGCTGACAGTTTTAGTTTCGCCAGGCTTGAGGTCCACCTTCTCAAAACCACGCAGCTGTTTCACCGGACGGCTCATGGAGGCGGTCACATCCTGAACGTACATCTGAATCACCGTTGCCCCTTCACGTTTACCGGTGTTGGTCACATCCACACTGGCGGTGACCTTGCCGTCACGCTTCATCGTTGGCGCTGACATTTTCACGTCAGAGACCTTAAAGGTGGTGTAGCTCAGGCCGTAACCAAAGGGATACAGCGGGCCATTGGCTTCATCGAAGTAGCGCGAAGTGTACTTGTTCGGCTTATCGGCATTGTAAGGACGGCCGGTATTCAGGTGGCTGTAGTACACCGGGATCTGCCCGACGGAGCGCGGGAAGGACATCGGCAGCTTGCCTGACGGGTTGTAATCACCAAACAGCACGTCGGCAATGGCGTTACCGCCTTCTGTCCCGGCGAACCAGGTTTCCAGAATCGCATCAGCCTGCTGGTTTTCTTTCACCAGCGCCAGCGGGCGACCGTTCATCAGCACCAGCACCAGCGGTTTGCCGGTCGCTTTCAGCGCAGCGATCAGATCGCGCTGGCTTTGTGGAAGGGTGATATCGGTACGGCTGGAGGCTTCGTGCGCCATGCCCTGCGCTTCACCAACGACGGCCACGACAACGTCAGACTGCTTCGCCGCGTTCACCGCTTCGTCAATCATCGCTTTCGCCGGGCGCGGATCGACCTTCACCGCTTCCTCGTACTGATTGAGGAAAGTAACGATATCGTTATCGTTAGTGACGTTCGCTCCTTTGGCGTAAACCACTTTCGCGTTTTCCCCGACCGCGTTTTTAATCCCGGTCAGCACGGTCACGGACTGGTCGGCCACACCTGCCGCAGACCAGCTCCCCATCACGTCACGCTTGCTGTCGGCCAGCGGGCCAACCACGGCAATGGTGCCGGATTTCTTCAGCGGCAGCGTCTCCAGGCGGTTTTTCAACAGCACCAGGCTTTCGCGCGCCACGTCGCGGGCTTCTTTACGGTGCAGTCGGCTTTCCGCGTTGGTATCCACCGGGTCTGACCCTTTCGGCCCCAGGTGGCTATACGGATCGTTAAACAGCCCCATGTCATATTTCACATTCAGCACGTGGCGCGTCGCGTCGTCCAGCTCCGCCATCGTTACCTTGCCGCTCTTCACCAGCCCCGGCAGGTATTTGCTGTAGTATTCGTCGCTCATGCTCATGTTGATGCCGGACTTGAGCGCCACGCGCACCGCGTCTTCCGGGTCGGAGGCGGTACCGTGCTTAATAAGCTCCTTAATCGCGCCGTGGTCAGAGACGGTGATGCCCTTAAAGCCCCACTGGTCGCGCAGCACATCTTTCAGCAGCCAGGAATCAGACGTCGCGGGTGTGCCGTTGAGTGAGTTCAGCGCGACCATCACCGCGCCGCTGCCCGCGTCCAGCCCCGCTTTGTACGGCGGCATGTAATCGTTGAACAGACGCTGCGGGCTCATGTCGACGGTGTTGTACTCTTTACCGCCTTCAACGGCACCGTAGGCCGCGAAGTGTTTGACGCTGGTCATCACCGAGTAGCGATCTGCCGGGCTCTTGCCCTGCATCGCTTCCACCATGGTTTTTCCCATCGTGGCGGTTAAATACGTATCTTCGCCAAAGCCTTCCGAGGCACGGCCCCAGCGCGGATCGCGGGAGACGTCCTCCATCGGTGCCCAGGTCATATTCAGGCCATCGTCTGCGGCTTCATAGGCAGAAACGCGCCCGACGGTTTTCACCGCGTCGAGGTTAAAAGAGGAAGCGAGTCCGAGGCTGATCGGGAAGACAGTACGCTGGCCGTGCAGCACATCATAGGCGAAGAAAAGAGGAATTTTCAGGCGGCTGAGTTCCATCACCTGATCCTGCATTTTGCGGATATCCGGGCGGGTGACCGTGTTAAAGATCGCGCCAACCTGTCCGTCTTTGATCATCTCACGGATGGCCTCTTTCGGGTTATCCGGGCCGACGCTTATCAGGCGTAACTGGCCGATTTTCTCATCGACCGTCATCTTTTTGAGCAATTCCGTGACAAACGCATCCCGTGCTTCAGGCGTGAGCGGGTGATTGCCAAATAAATCCTCTGCCAGCGCAGGTTGCAGCGCCAGGCTAACGGCGACACCTACAGAACATAGCCATTTCATGTCGTTTTACTCTCTCATCAATAACCGCCGGAAGAACTCGGCCAGACCGTGCGAAAAGCGCAGTGTGCCACAAACCCTCTGAACGTTGCAGGGTTATTCTCTGATTTTTCTCATGAATATTAGACCGCTTAAGGGTTAATCGCGCTATGCTTTACAGCGAGAAATTTGCCCCACCACAAGGAGTGGAAGATGTCTTCTGTTCGAACTGACGATAACAACGCATTTATTAACGAACTGTCGCGCCTGGTTGGTCACTCTCACCTGCTTACCGACCCGGCCAAAACCGCCCGTTACCGCAAGGGCTTTCGTTCCGGCCAGGGCGACGCGCTGGCGGTGGTATTCCCCGGCACGCTGCTGGAGCTGTGGCGCGTACTGAGCGCCTGCGTCGTCGCCGATAAAATTATCTTAATGCAGGCCGCCAATACCGGCCTGACCGAAGGTTCAACGCCAAACGGCAATGATTACGATCGCGACATTGTCATCATCAGCACCCTGCGCCTCGACAAACTGCACCTGCTGGACAAAGGTGAACAGGTGCTCGCCTTCCCCGGCACCACGCTTTATTCGCTGGAAAAAGCGCTTAAGCCGCTGGGGCGTGAACCGCATTCTGTGATCGGCTCCTCCTGCATTGGTGCGTCGGTGATTGGCGGGATCTGCAATAACTCCGGGGGCTCGCTGGTGCAGCGTGGCCCCGCTTACACCGAGATGTCGCTCTACGCCCGTATCGATGAAAACGGCAAGCTGACGCTGGTGAACCATCTGGGTATCGATCTGGGCGTCACGCCAGAACAGATCCTCAGCAAACTCGACGATGACCGCGTGAAGGACGAAGACGTTCAGCATGATGGCCGCCACGCGCATGACCACGACTACGTGACCCGCGTGCGCGATATCGAGGCGGACACGCCTGCGCGTTATAACGCTGACCCGGACCGCCTGTTTGAATCCTCCGGTTGTGCGGGCAAACTTGCGGTCTTTGCCGTGCGCCTCGATACCTTCCCGGCCGAGAAAAAGCAGCAGGTGTTTTATATCGGCACCAACCAGCCTGAGGTACTGACCGAAATTCGACGTCATATTCTGGGCGAATTCACCCATCTGCCGGTGGCAGGCGAGTATATGCACCGGGACATTTACGACATCGCCGAACGCTACGGGAAAGACACCTTCCTGATGATCGATAAGCTCGGCACCGACAAAATGCCGTTCTTCTTCACCATGAAGGGGCGCACCGACGCCATGCTGGATAAGGTGTCGCTGTTTAAGCCACACTTTACTGACCGCTTCATGCAGAAACTGGGCAATGTCTTCCCGGCACATTTACCGGAGCGAATGAAGACCTGGCGCGACAAGTATGAACACCATCTGCTGCTGAAAATGGCCGGGGACGGGATTGCCGAAGCGCAAACCTGGCTGACCGAATTCTTCAAAACCGCCGACGGGGATTTCTTTGCCTGTACGCCTGAAGAAGGGAGCAAAGCCTTCCTGCACCGTTTCGCGGCTGCGGGTGCGGCCATTCGGTATCAGGCCGTTCATTCCGAAGAGGTGGAAGACATTCTGGCGCTGGATATCGCTCTGCGTCGAAACGATACCGAATGGTTTGAACACCTGCCGCCGGAGATCGACAGCAAGCTGGTGCACAAGCTCTATTACGGCCATTTTATGTGCTACGTTTTCCACCAGGATTACATCGTCAAAAAAGGCGTCGACGCGCATGAGTTGAAAGAGCAAATGCTCGCCCTGCTGCGCGAGCGCGGCGCACAATATCCTGCGGAACATAACGTCGGTCATCTGTATAAAGCGCCAGAGACACTTAAGCGGTTTTATCGCGAAAATGACCCTACAAACAGTATGAATCCCGGCATTGGTAAAACAACGCGGAAGAAATACTGGAAAGAGAGTGCCGAAACCGAGCAGCACAATACGCAAGCCTCTGATTGAAGCACACCGTCATATTTAAGAGATTGTTAAGCGCGTCTCAAACGTAATAGAGTAATTGCCTGTTGCCGGAGAAACCTTTCTCCGGCCTTCAATGATGAGGAGCAGGCACATCATGTCGGCAGTAGAGGCGTTATCCGAAACCGAAGTGGAAGTGCGCGATGCCCTTCCTGACGATGTGCATGCCATCTCGGCCATCTATGCCTGGCATGTGCTCCATGGTCGCGCATCGTTTGAAGAAGTTCCCCCCACCGTCGACGAAATGCGTGAGCGTTTGAAAAACGTGACCGGAAGCGGTTTACCGTGGCTGGTTGCGCTGTATCGCGGCATCGTCGTAGGCTATTGCTATGCCACGCCCTATCGCCCGCGTCATGCCTACCGCTATACGCTTGAGGAGTCCATTTATGTGGATGCCAGCACTACCGGACGCGGTTTTGGTACGGCGCTGATGGATGCCCTGATTGCACGGTGTGAGCAAGGTCCCTGGCGGCAGATGATTGCTGTGGTCGGTGACGGAAACAATAATGCGGGATCGTTACGACTGCATAAAAAGCATGGCTTCGAGGTTGTCGGTCAGTTGCGCAGCGTAGGCTATAAGAAGGGGGACTGGCGGGATACGTTGATCATGCAGCGTCCACTCAACGATGGTGACTGGACGCTGCCGGAGTAGGCGCTTTCGCCCGGTGGCGCTTCGCTTACCTGGCCTACGTGTTGGGCTGCTTTAGGGCCGTAGGCCGGGTAAGGCGAAGCCGCCACCCGGCACAGACAGGCGACTCAGTCGTTTTGCGCCGTCGCCATCTGTTCCGCTTTCTGCTTTTTATACGTCAACGCAGCGGCCGGAACCGGCTGCACTTTCCCGGTCTCAATCCAGGTACGCAGACGGCTGGCATCCGCAAAATGGGTATATTTGCCGAAGGCATCCATCACCACCAGCGCCACCGGCTTACCGTTAAACACGGTGCGCATCACCAGGCAGTGTCCTGCCGCATTGGTAAACCCGGTTTTGGTTAACTGGATATTCCAGTTTTCACGGTAGACCAGATGGTTGGTATTGCGAAACGGCAGCGTATACGCAGGATTCGAGAATGTCGCCATATTTTCACGCGTGGTACTGAGCTGGCCAATCAGCGGGTACTGTTTGCTGGCAATCAGCAGCTTCGTCAAATCCCGCGCCGTAGAGACGTTATGGATCGACAGGCCGGTTGGCTCAACGTAATGCGTGTTAGTCATGCCCAGCGATTTAGCCTTGGCATTCATCGCCCGTATAAACGCGTCATAGCCGCCCGGATAGTGGTGAGCCAGGCTCGCCGCTGCGCGGTTTTCTGAGGACATCAGCGCCAGCAGCAGCATATTTTTACGGCTGATTTCACTGTTCAGACGCACGCGAGAGTAGATCCCTTTCATCTCAGGCGTATGGCTGATATCCACTTTCAGCTTTTCATCCAGCGGCAGTCGTGCATCAAGCACCACCATCGCGGTCATTAATTTGGTAATCGAGGCGATTGGACGCACCAGATCCGGGTGGCTGGCGTAGATCACCTTATTGGTATTTAGATCAACAATCATCGCGCTACCGGAAGCGATTTGCGGTTGGGTAGCGGCGGTGGTCACCGCGGGCGTTTTGGCCATCGCTGGCGCGGCAACAGATGCCCCCAGGATAAGCGCAAGGCTAAGTAATGAAACTCGGAATTTCAGCATGGTGAGACTTCTGATAATTATTCACGTACGTAATGACGTACACCGCCTGTGTTAACGGACAATCACAGGCTGGCTTTGGCATCATAGCGGTGACCGTGCGTTGTCGCCAGCGGATAATCGTGAACAGATGCTGCATTGCTGGCATTTACGCCAGCAATGCAGTGAGCTTAAAAGAGACGGTATCCATAACCCCAAAGAATAACCGTCAGCGCCAGTAGCGCCTCCAGGACCAGCACGCCGATGGCGAGCGTTGAGCTGGAGAAGCTCAGGCCCTCTTCTTTATTGATATTCAGGAAGGTGGGCACTCCCAGATACAGCAGATAGCCTGTGTAAAAGAGAGCGACAGTACCGATCAGCGCGCACAACCAGACCAGTGGATAAAGCGCAACAATACCGCTTAAAAACAGCGGGGTCGCGACATATCCGGCAAAGACCATACAGTGTGCCAGCGACGGACGTTGTGGGTAATTACGTGCCATCCAGTAAATGACGCGCCCCATGACCGCCACCCCTGCCAGCATCAGGCCATAAAACAGAATGGCGAGGTATAAACCCGTAAACCAGGAGAGCTGAACGACGGTGCCATCACCAAAGTTCCAGCCGATTTGTGTTGTACCAATAAACGCGCAGATCACCGGCACCGCAGCCATCAGCAGCACATGGTGCGTATAGTGATGCGCGACCGTTTCATTCTCGTTTCTGATGACCTGCATTTCACGGTCGGGATGGGAGAAGAGTCCCCAGACATGGTTCATAACGCCCCCTTGTTGTCGGCCCGTCAGCGATAGGGTAAGTATAATGCAGAGGTTAGATTATTTTCTGTACAGTGGGAAATTTCCGTTGATTGCCGCGATATTTATTCATGAGGTATATGATTAAGGCAGGCATGTGTAGGGAGATTAGGCTTACTTAATGGATATCAACGGTCTTATTGAACAATACGGATACGCTGCGCTGGTGATCGGTAGCGTGGCAGAAGGTGAAACCATTACGCTTTTAGGCGGTGTCGCCGCGCATCAGGGATTGCTGAAATTTCCTCTGGTGGTCGCTGCGGTCGCTCTCGGTGGCATGATTGGCGATCAGTTGCTCTACTTTCTGGGCCTGCGTTTTGGACCCACGCTTTTAAAGCGTTTTGCGAAACATCAAAAGAAAATCCGCCGTGCGCAACGGCTTATCCAGCGTAATCCTTACCTTTTCGTCATTGGCACCCGCTTTATGTACGGCTTTCGGATTATCGGGCCAATTCTGATTGGTGCCAGCCGCTTACCGCCCAAACTATTTCTGCCGCTCAATATTATTGGCGCAATTGCCTGGGCGCTTATCTTTACCACGCTCGGCTACGTGGGTGGGGAAGTGATTGGCCCGTGGCTACATAACCTTGATCAGCATATTAAACACTGGGCGTGGTTGATTCTGGTGGTTGTGGCGGTGATTGGGGTAAGGCTTTGGCTCAGGCATCGTGAGAAGACGCGGCGGGAGGAAGGGTAAGTGCGCGACGCACTTACCCTTCACTCTACCCTGCTGGCTTAAACTGCGGGTTTGCCAGCATAAATCCGCCATCGACAATAAACGACTGTCCGGTGGCGTAACTGGCGTCGTTGTCACACAGCCATGCCACCAGGCTGGCAATCTCTTTGGTGTGTCCCGGTCTTGCCAGCGGGATTTCTGGCATCGATCCCGCCTTTACTTCGCTGTCGTCCATATCATTCATCGGGGTGGCTATCGCGCCAGGGGCAACGGCGTTCACCAGGATTTTATGCTCCACCAGTTCAAGCGCCATCGATTTGGTTAACCCTCCCAGCGCATGTTTGGCTGCCGTATACGCACTCGCCTCCGGAAGGGGCGTGTGTTCATGCACCGAAGTGATATTCACTATGCGGCCCCCTTCTCCTTGTTTCACCATCTGACGTGCCGCGATTTGTGAACAGAGAAACGCGCCGTCGACATCCACGGTAAAAATGCTCCGCCAGTCGTCAAACTTCATATCCAGAAATGGAGCTTTGGTCATCGCGCCAGCATTATTGACCAGCACATCCAGCCGACCAAAACGCCCGATAAGCGTTTCAATCGCCTTCGCGCCTTCTGGCAGCGCGCTTAAATCAAGCTGGATAGCTTCTGCCCGCTGCCCCAGCGCTTCAACCTCGCGACACGTCTCCAGCGCCCCTTTTTCGTCAGAATGCCAGGTGACGCCGACATCAAAACCCCGCTCAGCCAGCATCAGCGCCGTGGTTTTGCCAATCCCCGAATCAGATGCGGTAACAATTGCCACTCTGGTCATACTCACCTCCTCAATATCATCAAAGAGGTAAGTATAGATAATGACCGTTTTTACCCGTGATGATAGCCGCCGCCCAGCGCAGAAGTGAGCTGTAGCGTAGCGTCCACATACTGCCCTTTGAGCATGATCCCGGCGATGTGTTCTTTTAATGCCGGAATTTTGGCTTCGCTGACGCGTGAGCCAGCAATGATTCCAGCGCTAAAGCGAGCCTGTGCCAGCGCAACCACGCGCGCGGCATCTTTTTCCACCTGCTGTTGCTGCTGATTTTTGGCCGTCAGCGTTTCGACTTCACTGGCCGTCCGCGCAACCCGGTTCACGGCATCCACCACGGCTTTGTTGTAGTTCGCTACCGACAGATTGTTCTGAGCCTGGGCAATATCAAGGTTCGCATTCAGCCTGCCGCTGTCGAAAATCGGCAACGTTAACCCGGCAGTGACGCCCATTTGTTGCGCAGAAGAGCGGAACAGATCGCTCAGATGCAGAGCATCCTGTTGTAAGAATGCCATCAGGTTGATATCCGGGTAGAAGGCTGCTCTGGCGGCCTCGACGTCGCTCATGGAGGCTTCGATATACCAGTGTGCTTCCTGTAAATCAGGACGACGAGCCAGCAACTCATAGCCGAGCGTGGTCGGTAACGACGCTTCTGTAGCAGGCAGTGCGTGGCGCGAAAGTTTCATTGTCGGGGACTGGGTCAGCGCCGCCAGGCGCGCCTCCACCGCTTTCATTTTGCCGTTCACTTCTGCCAGCTGTTCATCCGTCTTGCTGGCATTGATATCGGTTTCGACACCTTCAACGGAGGAGGTAATACCGTGCTGATACAGTTCCCGGTCGGCGTGGATGATATTTTCCTGCTCCCGTTTGATCTCTGCCAGAACATCACCCACAGCGGCCTGGGTTTGCCAGTCCCAGTAAAGCCGGGCCACGCTGCTGGCAAGCAGTTGACGGGTCTGTTCCAGCTCCGCTTTTTGTGCATTCACCTTGCCGATTCTTGCTTCTACCTGGTCCCGGTTTTTCCCCCACAGATCCAGATCCCAGCCTGCCGTCAGTCCAAATGTGCCGTTGGTGTACCACGGTCCGGTGGTTCCCGCCGCAGGATCGGTGATAGCAAACGGCCCCATCAGCCCTTCTGCCGACATCTTCTGGCGCTCCGCGTCAGCAGAAAAGTCGATCTGCGGGCCGTCAGCAGCCATCGCAGCTTTTGCCTGTGCTTCTGCCAGGGTAATGCGTTGCCGCGCAATTTGCATATCCGGCGCATCATTCAGGGCTTTTGCAACCAGCGAATCAAGCTGGGGATCGTTATACGCTTTCCACCACTCATTTTTCGGCCAGTCAGTGTGGCTCAATTGTGTATTAACAGACGTTGCGACGGCTTGCGTTTGTACGGGTGAGACAGTGGCATGTTCAGGCGCGCACGCCGACAAAATGAAAACAACGGGAGCACTCAGAGATAAAATAAGAGAACGTTTCATTACGGCATTACCAAAAAAATAAAGGCGCACGTTACGCCCGATATCGTTATTTTTTTTAGTAACGCGTGGCAATCAGCAATTTGTCATACATTTACACAATCAGAAAAATATTCTCTTTAAGAATCAGTTAATTAAATTCATTTATTGTAATTATGAATTGTTAACGTGAAGGGCTGCTACACTTAATATCGATAACCAGACGCAGGAGAGCCGAATGAAAATATTATTGTGGGTAATTTTAATTATTTTTCTGATAGGGCTGTTAGTGGTGACGGGTGTATTCAAGATGATTTTCTGATTTATTTGCCCGGCACTTTACCGGGCAAATTCAAAGAAATGCCCCTTCAGCGTTTTGCCTGGATAACGCGCGCAATATCAGCAGACGTCTGCAGCGTGCGGATCTCCTGAAATAAGCCCAGCGCCTCGCTGTACTCTTTACGCAAATAACTTAGCCACTGTTTAATACGCGCAACGTGATACAAACCCGTATCGCCCTGCTTTTCCAGACGACTGTATTTTTGCAGCAGTGTCACCACCTCATGCCACGGCATACGCGGCGCGTTATATTTCACCACCCGGCTAAGGTTCGGCACGTTCAGCGCACCGCGACCTATCATCACCGCATCGCAGCCCGTCTCTTTCAGGCACGCTTGCGCGCTTTCGTAATCCCAGATTTCGCCATTGGCAATAACCGGAATGGTGAGCCTTTTGCGGATCTCACCGATCGCCTGCCAGTTAATGCGATCGGCTTTGTAGCCATCTTCTTTGGTGCGGCCATGTACTACCAGCTCTGTTGCCCCGGCCTGCTGCACCGCATCGGCAATTTCAAACTGGCGCGCGTCGCTGTCCCAGCCCAGGCGCACTTTGACCGTCACCGGCAGATGCGACGGCACGGCTTCACGCATCGCCTTCGCGCCACGGTATATGAGTTCAGGATCTTTCAGCAGCGTTGCCCCGCCGCCGCTGCCGTTGACCAGCTTCGACGGACAACCGCAGTTGAGATCGACACCGTAAGAACCCAGCTCGACCGCGCGAGCGGCGTTTTCCGCCAGCCACTCCGGATACTGACCTAATAACTGGATGCGCACCAGCGTACCGGAGGTGGTTCGGCTCTGACGGTGCAGCTCCGGGCAGAGTCGGTAGAAAGACTTTACCGGCAACAACATATCGACCACGCGCAAAAACTCCGTCACGCAGAGATCGTAATCGTTCACCTCGGTCAGCAGCTCGCGCACGAGAGAATCGAGCACGCCTTCCATTGGGGCCAGCAAAACACGCATAAGATTACCTGTGAAAAAAGACGCGCTATAGTAGCTGCTCTCCAGGCATGAGGAAATACCCGACGTTCCATTTGGGAATGTCTGGTATGCTCAAAATTCATGATGTGATCCGTGGCACATTTCCGGGTTTAATTGTATGATGAATGCGTTTCATCAAGGACTTTAATCATGAGCAAATCACTGAATACTCTCTGGCAATATCTGCGCGCATTCGTCCTGATTTATGCCTGTCTTTACGCCGGGATCTTCATTGCTACCCTGCTGCCCATCACCATTCCAGGCAGCATTATCGGGATGTTGATCCTGTTTGTGCTCCTGGCGCTGCAAATTCTGCCCGCAAAATGGGTTAACCCTGGCTGCTTCGTTCTCATCCGCTATATGGCGCTGCTGTTCGTGCCCATCGGCGTGGGCGTGATGCAATATTTCGATTTGCTCAAAGCGCAGTTCGGCCCGATTGTCGTCTCCTGCGCGGTCAGTACGCTGGTGGTTTTCCTGGTGGTAAGCTGGAGTTCGCATCTGGTACATGGCGAACGTAAAGTGGTCGGGCAGAAAGGAACAAAACAATGATGGCCAATATCTGGTGGTCGCTGCCGTTAACGCTGGTGGTGTTCTTCGCCGCTCGTAAACTTGCGGTACGCTTCAAAATGCCGTTGCTGAACCCGCTGCTGGTCGCGATGGTGGTGATCATTCCTTTCCTGCTGCTCACCGGCATTCCCTATGAGCGTTACTTTGCCGGGAGCAAAATTCTCAACGACCTTTTGCAACCTGCCGTTGTGGCGCTGGCGTTTCCTCTTTATGAGCAACTGCACCAGATCCGCGCCCGCTGGAAGTCCATCATTACTATCTGTTTCGTCGGCAGCCTGGTGGCGATGATCACCGGAACATCGGTGGCTCTGCTGATGGGAGCGTCGCCACAGATTGCCGCCTCCATCCTGCCAAAATCAGTCACCACGCCTATCGCAATGGCCGTGGGTGGCAGTATCGGCGGTATTCCGGCGATAAGCGCTATGTGCGTGATTTTCGTCGGGATTCTGGGTGCGGTATTTGGTCATACCCTGCTGAATGCGATGCGTATCCACACGAAAGCCGCGCGCGGCCTGGCAATGGGCACGGCGTCGCATGCTCTGGGCACCGCGCGTTGCGCTGAAACAGATTATCAGGAAGGGGCATTTAGCTCGCTGGCGCTGGTGATTTGCGGGATTATTACCTCTCTGATTGCTCCGTTCGTGTTCCCGGTTATTCTGGCGGTGGTGGGATAAAATTTGCGATGCGTCGCGCAAATTTCATTTTGATTTCATAAGTTGCATAAACAATGAGAAGTGGATCACATATAAAGCCGTAACGGCTCCGTACACTACCGATCCATTAACCTTTAAGAGGCAACGCCATGCATCCACGTTTTCAATCTGCTTTCGCCCAGCTTGCAGAGAATTTGCAATCAGCCCTGGCTCCGGTTCTGGCGGATACGCATTTCCCCGCCCTGCTGACGGCCGGGCAGGTCGCGACGCTTAAACAAGCAACGGGACTGGACGAAGACGCGCTGGCTTTCGCACTGCTGCCGCTGGCTGCCGCCTGCGCGCGCGCCGATCTCTCCCACTTTAATGTCGGCGCAATTGCACGCGGCGTGAGCGGGACATGGTACTTCGGCGGAAACATGGAGTTCCTGGGTGCGACCATGCAGCAAACCGTCCATGCGGAACAAAGCGCCATCAGCCACGCCTGGCTGCGCGGTGAAAAAGCGCTGAGCGCCATTACCGTAAACTACACGCCCTGCGGTCACTGCCGTCAGTTTATGAATGAGCTGAACAGCGGTTTGCAGCTGCGCATCAACCTGCCAGGCCGCGAGCCGCATACGCTGGGCGATTATCTGCCGGACGCCTTCGGGCCGAAAGATCTGGAGATTAAAACGCTGCTGATGGACGACCAGAACCACGGCTTCGCCCTGTCCGGTGATGAGCTGAGCCAGGCGGCCATTACTGCCGCAAATAAAAGTCATACCCCGTACAGCAAATCGCCAAGCGGCGTGGCGCTGCAGTGTCGTGACGGCCGTATCTTCACCGGCAGCTATGCAGAAAACGCTGCGTTTAACCCGACGCTGCCTCCGCTGCAGGGTGCCCTGAACCTGCTGAGTCTGAACGGCTATGACTACCCGGATATCCAGCGTGCCATTCTGGCAGAAAAAGCCAATGCGCCGCTGATTCAATGGGACGCCACCGCCGCCACGCTGAAAGCACTGGGCTGCTCGACCATCGACCGCGTACTGCTTGCGTAAATTTCCGGCGGGCAGAAATGCCCGCCGACTGATGAAAAACCCTTCAGTTGATTCGCTGTTTCTTGCGCTAACCAGGCGGGTAAAGTAGCCTGAGTTAAATTTCACCTCAGGTATGAGCCATCTGCATGTTAAAGCGCGTTTTTTACAGCCTGTCTGTCCTGGTCGGCATACTGCTGTTGATCGTGCTGGGTCTCGACCGGTGGATGAGCTGGAAAACGGCTCCTTATATCTTCGATGATCTTCAGGACCTGCCCTACCGTCAGGTCGGTGTCGTACTTGGCACCGCCAAATATTACCGCACCGGCGTGATCAACCAGTATTATCGCTACCGTATTCAGGGCGCGCTGAATGCCTATAACAGTGGCAAGGTAAATTACCTGCTGCTGAGCGGCGATAACGCGCTGCAAAGCTATAACGAACCCGTGACGATGCGAAAAGATCTGATTGCCGCAGGCGTCGATCCGGCGGATATCGTGCTGGATTATGCCGGGTTCCGCACCCTGGATTCCATCGTGCGTACCCGTAAAGTATTCGACACGAACGATTTCATTATTATTACTCAGCGCTTCCACTGCGAGCGCGCGCTGTTTATCGCGCTGCATATGGGCATCCAGGCCCAGTGCTATGCCGTGCCGTCGCCTAAGGATATGCTGAGCGTGCGTGTGCGTGAGTTTGGCGCGCGGTTTGGCGCGTTGGCAGATCTGTATATCTTCAAACGCGAACCGCGCTTCTTAGGCCCGCTGGTGCCCATTCCGGCGATGCATGAAGTGCCGGAAGATGCCCAGGGTTATCCGGCGGTAACGCCAGAGCAGTTGCTGGATATACAAAAAAAACAAGGAAAGTAACGACAGAAGGCAGGATATGAAAATTGAGCATCTTTTATTTACTGCTGCAGTCGAAGTCGTCGGTATGTGGCTGCTTATCCAAAATATCAAAGCCTGGAAAAAAGGCGTAACCCACATCTATTACTATCCTTTTTTTGGCTCCCGTCGACTTGATCCAGTGTATCGTCATGAAGAACCCATAATTTTTCACATCATATTGTTATGGGAAACGCTGTTGATTATTGGCGTGATGGCAACAATGCTTTATTGCATCATCGGGGTTTATCTCTATGACCATGGTCTTGCAGAATTGATGTTATCGCTGTAGAAAAAAAAGCCCGTCACAGCACTAACTGCAACGGGTTTTTCGTTATTCAGAATCTTATTTCTTACGTGCGTATTTCAGTGAATCCAGCGCAACCGCGAAGATAATAATCGCGCCTTTGATAATGTACTGCCAGTACGGGTTCACGCCGATGTAGGTCAGACCGTAGTTGATAACGGTGAAGATGATCACACCGGTCACCACACCCAGCACCGTACCCACGCCGCCGCTGAAGGAGACGCCGCCAACCACACAAGCGGCAATCGCATCCAGTTCGTACATAAAGCCGAGGTTGTTGGTCGCAGAGCCGATACGTCCCGCTTCCAGCATCCCGCCGAAAGCGTAGAACACGCCTGACAGGGCATAAATCATCAGCAGATTCAGAGCAACGTTAACGCCGGAGACTTTCGCCGCTTCCGGGTTGCCACCGATAGCGAAGATGTTTTTACCGAAGCGGGTTTTGTTCCACAGCACCCAGACGAAGGCCACCGCAATCAGCGCATAGAAAGTAATGTACGACAGGCGGAAGCTGCCCAGCGCGACGAACCCCTGCGTGAAGGTCGAGAAGCCGCTGTCGAAGCCAGAAATCGGGGATGCCCCCACGAAGTCGTAATAGAGGGAGTTGATCCCGTAGACGATGATCATCGTACCTAACGTGGTGATGAATGGCGTCACGTTCAGGTAAGCAATGATAATACCGTTAATCAGACCAATCACCGCGCCGATAGCGCACACAATCAGGATCACCACGAAAATCGGCATGGTTGCCATTTCCGGGAACACCTTGTTAGCGTTTTCCATCGACTGCAGCAGCGTTGCCGCAATAACCGCCGCCAGACCGACCTGACGCCCTGCAGAAAGGTCCGTCCCCTGGGTGACGATAAGCCCTGCCACGCCCAGCGCGATGATGATACGCACGGAAGACTGGGTCAGAATGTTACTCAAGTTCAGCAAACTTAAGAACGTAGGGTCCTGGAAAATAATAATGGCCAGTAACACTAAAAGAACAACGTAAATACCGCCTTCTTTCAGATAAGTGAGAAAACTTTTTTTATTTAACGCACTCATGAGGAGCCCCTGATCTTAAAGGTGCAAAGACGCAAGACGCAAAATTTCGTTTTGCGTTGTCGTTTTGGTGTCAACAATACCGGCAACGAGACCATTGCTCATAACCAGAATACGATCTGTGATCCCTAACAATTCCGGCATTTCGGAAGATATAATAATGATCCCTTTATTCTTTTTAGCCAGCTCAGCAATCAACTGATAAATCTCAAATTTTGCACCTACATCAATACCACGGGTAGGTTCATCCAGCATCAGAATTTCCGGTTGGGTTAACAACCAACGACCGATAATAACCTTTTGCTGGTTCCCCCCCGAAAGCGAACCGATTTGTGTACGGTGGCCCGGTGTTTTCACGCGCATAGCGTCAATAACCCACTGGGTATCACTCTTCATGCGGGAATTATCCAGCAGACCCACTTTATTTTTATAGTTGCGAATATTCGAGATTAACGAGTTAAAATTAATGTCGAGATACGCATAAATCCCGGTCGAGCGTCGCTCTTCCGTCACCAGCGCAAAACCATTATTAATGGCTTCGTTGGCGTTGTGGTTATTAATTTTCTTGCCGTGCAGCGTAATCGTACCGCCCGATTTTTCACGGATACCAAACAGGGTCTCCACAATATCGGTACGTTTCGCCCCCACCAGCCCGGCAATGCCCAGAATCTCGCCTTTGTGCAGGTCGAAGGAGACATCGCGAATGGACGGCTGGCGCAGCGACGTGAGGTTACGCACCTCCAGAATCACTTCACCCGGCTTGTTTTCTTTGTCCGGGAAGCGCTGGTTGAGGGAACGGCCCACCATCATGGCGATGATCTTGTCCATGTCCAGCCCTTCCAGCGGCTGGGTGGCAATCCACTGGCCGTCACGGAGGATGGTAATTTCGTCACACAGCTGGAAGATCTCTTCCATTTTATGCGAGATATAGACAATGCCGCAGCCGCGATCTTTCAGCTTACGAATAATGGTAAAAAGGTGGTTAACCTCTTTTTCCGTTAATGACGATGTCGGTTCATCCATGATGACAATTTTGGCATCATAGGAGAACGCCTTGGCAATTTCGATCATCTGCATCTGAGAAACGGATAACGTCCCGACGCGGGCGCGCGGATCGATATCAATATCCAGTTCATCGAAAATAGCTTTGGTGTCGCGATACATTTTATCCTGATCGACAAAGACACCTTTGGTTGGATAACGGCCCAGCCACATATTATCCATAACCGAGCGTTGCAGTACCAGGTTCAATTCCTGGTGAACCATTGAGATACCGTTTTCCAGCGCTTCTTTCGCTGAATGGAAATCGATCTCTTTCCCCTGAAAAAGAATGCTGCCAGAATCTTTTTGATAGATCCCAAAAAGACATTTTAATAATGTTGATTTACCCGCCCCGTTTTCACCCATTAAGGCATGAATAGAGTGGGGACGAACTTTTAAATTAACATTATCGAGTGCCTTAACACCGGGAAAAGACTTGTTGATGCCGCTCATTTCCAACAAGTATTCACCGGACGACTGAGTATTTGTGCTGACCATAATTATACCTTGTTGGCCTCGCATATCGCGTTATAAAAGGGCGCAACGAATTGCGCCCAGTGGAGACATGTCGATTAACTTATTTACCGATAAACTCAGCCAGGTTGGACTGGTCTACGCCCACGTAAGGTACGCGAACGATTTTATTGTCGATTTTCCAGTTGGTGCCATCAGCTGCACCTTTGCCATCGGCCAGGTTTTTCGCCAGATCAAAGGTCGCTTTCGCCTGGTTGTTGGCATCGTTCAGAACAGTACCGGCCATCGCACCTGACTTAACGAGCGCCAGTGCTTCTGGCAGAGCATCCACACCGAAGACAGGAATGGACGATTTGTTGTGTGCTTTCAGCGCTTCGACTGCACCCATTGCCATCGCATCGTTGTTGGCGATAACCACTTCGATTTTGTTGGCGTTAGGGCCGGACAGCCATGCGTCCATCTTATCTTTCGCCTGAGCGGTATCCCACATTGCCGTATCCAGCGCTAACTGCTGGGTTTTCAGGCCCTTGTCGTTCAGCTCTTTGATAACGTAAGTGGTACGGGCTTCAGCATCCGGGTGGCCTGGCTCGCCTTTCAGCAGAACAAACTGGATCTGACCATCTTTGTTCAGGTCCCAGTTCGGGTTCGCCGCCCAGTGTTTAGCGATCAGATCGCCCTGGATAATACCGGACTCTTTGGAGTCAGTACCCACGTAATACGCTTTGTCGTAGCTATCCAGCGCTTTACGAGAAGGTTCTTTGTTGAAGAAGACGATTGGCACGTTCTGGCCACGTGCTTTCTCAATTACTGTGCCTGCCGCTGCCGGGTCAACCAGGTTGATTGCCAGCGCTTTCACGCCTTTTGCCAGCAGAACATCGATCTGGTCGTTCTGTTTGGACTGGTCGTTCTGGGAGTCATTCATCAGCAGCTGAACGTCTGGCGCTGCCTTAGCATCTTTCTCAATTGCTTTACGCACAACAGACATGAAGTTGTCGTCGTATTTATAGATGGTCACGCCAATACGGGTATCCGCAGCGTGCGCTGCTGCACCAAAAAGCATGCTTGCCATTACAGCAGACAGAGTCAACACCTTCTTATTCATGGTATCTCCGGTTTTTTTTATGCAGGGTAGTTCTTGTGAATAACGGACGGCGGGCAGGTGTTAATAAAACGTTACTGATCGCCGAAGTTCACTTATAAAATTTCTATCTTCCGTGTTCGGTAACGCTCCAGAAATGCGTTTTTTTGGTTGTTTACGGCGCGTTGGCTATAGTCAAAGTGAATAATCACCGTTACATAGCGTTTCAGCCCTTAAAACGCTGACATCATAGTCAGCGGCTTGTTAAGATACTGTGAATTTACTCACAGATTGAAAACGGTTACATCACCACATGTAATCAGTTAGTGATCGGAACCACAATTTGTCGAATGGCTACCGAATGACGACGCACTAAAGTCGGCATGAAACAGTGCGTTGCACCGGGATCTAACTGCCCTGCCGCTCCCTGTAACGCCAGTTCTGTCGCCAGTTTTGCCATCGAAGCAATGGGGTAACGCACTGTGGTGAGCTGCGGGTCGGTGTAACGGGCGATGGGGATGTCATCGAAACCAATCAACGACAAATGCTGTGGCACCGCAATGCCGTTATCTTTCAGGGCCGTGAGTGCCCCTGCCGCCATGCTATCGTTATAGGCAAAGACTGCAGACAACTGCAGATTGCGGCCCAATAACTCTACCATTGCCGCTTCACCGCCCTGCATATCTGGCGTACCTGTTCCCACCCAGCTCTCAAGCGGCACGATGCCCTGCTCTTTCAGGGCGTTTTGCCAGCCTTCGCGGCGCATCGTGTCGTCTTCAATATGATGGCTGGAGGCCAGATAACCGATGCGCTGGTGTCCATTATTGATCAGCATCCGCGTCGCCATCATTGCACCGCTGACATTGTCCAGCCCTACGCAGCGATGGGCGTAACCTGGCACAATGCGGTTGATCAGCACCATGCCGGGAATTTGCTCCATAAACCCGGCCAGTTCTTCATCGCTCAGGGCTTTCGAGTGGACAATCAACGCGTTACAGCGCTGGCGGATCAGCACTTCGATGGCATGACGCTCTTTTTCCGCTTCATGATAGCTGTTCCCGATCAGCACATACTTATGATGCTGCTGGGCGACAACGTCCACCGCTTTAACCAGTGCACCAAAAAACGCATCTGATACGTCCATCACCACCACGCCAATGGTGTCGCTGACCTGCGTCGCGAGCGCCTGGGCATTAGCATTTGGCCGGTATCCCAACTGGGTGACGGCTTTCATTACGGTTTCACGGGTTTCAGGGCTGACCAGCGCGCTGTTGTTCAGCACGCGAGAGACGGTAGCAACAGAAACACCCGCCTGACGGGCGACGTCACGAATGGTGATCATATTCACCATCCTTCAAAGGATTGCAGCAACTCACAGACACCCCCTGTGTTTAGCAAGGTGGCTATTTTGGCAGCGAGAGAAAAGGGACTACGTGAAGAAGCTCACACGGATGAAAACGCTTACATCCGTTTTGTTAATGATTGTGATCCAGATCGTTATCTGGATGTATTACTCAATGATACACCCGAAGCATGTGCGGTTAATCGCCGCCACACCCACTCCAGCGGCCCCTGGCGGAAAAAGCGTAGCCAGATAACGGAAAACACCACGTTAACAACCCAGACCGGAATAACGAACGCCAGCAGCGTAAGACGGTCGAATTTCATAAACAGGCCGAATCGATAGAAAAGCGTGGTGCAAATCAGCGTCTGCAAAATGTAATTGCTTAACGCCATGCGCCCGACGCAGGCGACGGCACTGACGATCCACAGACGTGAGAGCTGCGGCCAGAAGCCATAAATGAGCGCCGCGTAGCCAATGGTCTGAAACGGTGCACTCAGCTCGCGCGGCACCTGCAGCAGGAACGCACACCAGCGATAGTCCCAGTGAATATGCCACTGGGTGATGATGGCCGGAAGGTTAATCAGCACGCCCAGCAGAACCAGACCTGCGCCCGTGCGGCGATAGTGGCGCAGGCTAAATTCACCTTTCAACCAGCCAGTACGCATCAGGGACGCGCCCATCAGCATCATTCCCGCCAGTTGCCAGCCGTACTGAGCACCCAGCGCCAGAAGATTATCCCCCAGCATATCCGCACGGTTACCGATCGCCTCTGTTCCGCCTTTCAGTTTCCAGAACTGTTCATACTGAAGGTTTGCCGCATCCGGTATCCATGAACGGTTAGTCGCATCGCCGGAGATAAGCCCCAACAGCAGTAATACGCCAAGCCCCATGACATAGAGCATCACGCCGGTATTAAACAGGCTTTTTACGCTATGCGCATCGCGGATGAGCCGCCAGCAGATCAGCCCCACCAGCCCATAGGCGAGCAGAATATCACCATCCCAGAAAAACAGGCCGTGAATAAAACCGAGGATCACCAGCAGCGTCAGGCGAGACTGTATCCAGCGCGTGCCGCGTTTAAGCAAAAGCTGAAGACCTGCGCCAAACAGCAGTGCAAACAGGGTGAGGAATTTGACCTGAGCAAAGAGATCGAGGATCGCCCACGTCCAGGCATCGCTACGGGTAATGTCGCCATACCAGGCAGGATTGAGATAAGCCGCCTTCGGCAAACCGAAGGCGCTGATATTCAGCAGCAGGATACCGAGAATGGCGACGCCGCGAACAAAATCGAGCGTGACGTTTCGCTCCATGGTCCCTGCCCTGTCTGATTAGTTATGGTGACGCACGGCGCGCAGGAACTCCTGGCGGGTGTTCTGGCTGGATTTAAACAGACCGCCCAGCGACGTGGTAGTGGTCGCACTGGTGGCATCACGCACACCACGCGCTTTTACACAATAGTGAACCGCGTCGATAGAGACCGCCACGTTATTGGTGCCCAGCAGGGTTTGCAACGCGGTGAGGATCTGCTGCGTCAGGCGCTCCTGCACCTGTGGACGCTGCGAGAAGAACTGCACGATGCGGTTGATCTTGGACAGGCCAATCACCGTATCTTTTGGAATGTAAGCCACGGTCGCTTTACCATCAATAGTCACGAAGTGGTGCTCGCAGGTGCTGGTCAGCGTGATATCACGCACCGTCACCATCTCATCCACCTTCATCTTATTTTCGATGACCGTGATTTTCGGGAAATTGGCGTAATCGAGGCCGGAGAAGATCTCGTCGACATACATTTTTGCGATGCGGTGCGGCGTCTCCATCAGACTGTCATCGCTCAGATCGAGATTCAGCAGTTGCATGATCTCGGTCATGTGCCCGGAAATCAGTCGCTTACGGGTTTCATTATCTAACTCCTGAACCGGCGGGCGCAGCGGTGTTTCAAGGCCGCGTGCAACCAGGGCTTCATGGACCAGGGCAGCTTCTTTACTGAGTGATGACATTATTTTCTCCTGCAGGTGTGGCGTCTTTTGCCCTCGTTGTGGCAAAAGTGTGCGCTCATTGTGCGTGAGGCGGCGCACATAATCCAGTATTCACGACGATAATTATTGCAATTGCTGTTGCCTTTCGGCCTGACGGTTCCAGACCAATGCGCCGCCGATAAACAGCGCCACGCCCGCCAGCCCCAGCGCAGGCTCCAGCCGGTGCGTCAGCCAGGTCGATAAGGCAGAGGTTACCGGGCCAACCAGCTGGCCGATGGCATAACCGGTGGTGAGCAGTCCGGCCATATAGCGCGTGTGGCTCGGTGCCAGCTCACGACCATATAAAAGAGAGAGCTGTACGGCACACAAGAATCCGCCGCCGACCAGCAGGCCGCCCGTCAGCAAACCGCCAATCCCCGGCAACAGCCAGGCGGCCAGCACGCCAGCGCCCTGCAACCACAGGACAATCGCCAGCCTGCGGTTAGACGTTGAGGTGTGGCGCAAAACAATGCTGAGAGCGATGCCTGCCACCGATGCCGCACCAAATATTGGCCAGACAAACTGGGCAAACAGGCTGCCGGGAAAACGGGCCGCAGCCATTTGCGATAAGAATGTCGCCGGAAGGATATAACCAAACCCGGCCAGGCTGTAGCTCCAGACCAGACGCTTTAGATCCGCCGTCAGCACCAGCGGCTCCGGTGCAGTGCCTGGCCGATGAAGTTGCCCTGCGCGTGGCAGATATCGCGCCACCACGGCAACAAGCACCAATGCCAGGACGCCATAGATTTGCCATGCGGCCCCCGCCGACAGCGCTTTCGCCTGAATATAGACCGCGAGCAGCCCGCTCAGGGCAATACCCGCTCCAGGCCCGGCAAACACGGCGGCACTGAGCCCCGGTTTACCCAGTTGCCCCAGCCGCTCGTTGGTCCATGCGGCAATTAATACCATTGACCAGCCGCTCATGCAGCCGATGACAAAGCGCAGCAGGCCGTGAACAAGGGCGTTATCCGCCACGGCGGAGAGCAATGTGAGCGCCACCGCACCAAAAATCCCCAGCCAGAGGCGGGTTTCAACGAAGCGATGAGCCCGCATCGCATCCCATGCCCCTACCAGATAGCCCAGATAGTTCATCGCCGCCACCAGTCCCGCGCTGGTAAGCGTGAGTTGTCCGGCAGCAATCATCAGCGGCACCTGAGGCGTAAAGGCAAAGCGCCCTATCCCCATCGCCACCACCAGAACCACAAAGCCACTGAGCGCGATTCGCAGCGCCATGATCACTCCAGTTGTTAAATAAAAGTTAATTTATGATGCAGCATCTCGCCGCCTTGCGAAAGTGAAAGTTGCTCACAGGTAAATGAAAACTCTGTATTATGGGTTTTATGAATAGCAAACCGCACTGAGGAGCCCTGCATGGAACTGCTCGAAGAGCATCGTTGTTTTGAAGGCCGACAGCAGCGCTGGCGGCACGACTCCACCGTTCTGCACTGCGCCATGACGTTCAGCATTTTTCTGCCGCCGGCCAAAGATGGCGCTAAGCCTCCGGTTCTGTTCTGGCTGTCGGGTTTAACCTGCAACGACGAAAATTTCACCACTAAAGCTGGTGCGCAGCGCATTGCGGCGGAACTGGGCATTGCACTGGTCATGCCAGACACCAGCCCGCGCGGGGATGATGTCGCCGATGATGCCGGATATGATTTAGGTAAAGGTGCCGGGTTCTATCTGAACGCCACCCGTCAGCCGTGGGCGAGCCATTACCGTATGTACGACTACGTTCGCGACGAACTGCCTGCGCTGGTGCAAACGCAGTTTGACGTCAGCGAACGCTGCGCGATCAGCGGCCATTCTATGGGCGGACACGGCGCGCTGATTCTGGCGCTGAAAAACCCAGGAAAATATACCAGCGTGTCAGCCTTTGCGCCGATCGTGAATCCAGCGCAGGTGCCGTGGGGGCAGAAAGCGTTCGCGAATTATCTGGGTGATGATGCGAAAAAATGGCAGGCGTGGGACAGCTGTGCCCTGTTGCTGGCAAGCGAGGCGAAAGATGCGATTCCGACGCTTATCGATCAAGGCGATGCAGATCAGTTCCTCGCCGGTCAGCTACAGCCTGCGGTACTGGCTGAAGCAGCACGCCAGAAAGACTGGCCGCTGACGCTGCGTATTCAACCCGGCTACGATCACAGCTACTACTTTATTGCGTCCTTTATTGAGGATCATCTCCGCTTCCATGCGGAGCATCTGTTCAGATAAAGGCCCTCCTGCTATGCCCGGTGGCGTTTCGTTTACCGGGCCTTCTCCCCTCTTACATTCTTTACATTAATCTATCCGTTTGAATCCGCGCTATTTTCCCGCCACACAATCAAACACAAATGATTTCAATTATCATTTGTGTTTACAATTCTACATTCTTTTGTACAATTCCAGGCTCTTCTCCATCACAAAGAGTTCTTACAAGACAAATACATACAGTTCTCAGGGTTATCCCGATGGAGTTTTTTTCATTTTTATACGGAATGTACAAATGACTATACCTCGCGTTAAGGCACTGGCCGTCGCCATTGGCGTCGCCACACTTCCCCCATTCGTTTACGCAGCCGATCAGGATACCGTTGTCGTCACCGCGACGGGTTTTGAACAAAAGATCCAGAATGCTCCCGCGTCAATCTCCGTCATTTCAAAACAGCAGATTGAAGATAAGGCTTATCGCGACGTCACCGATGCGCTGAAAGATGTGCCGGGCGTCGTTGTCACCGGCGGTGGCAGCAGCAGCGATATTAGCATCCGCGGCATGGCTTCCCAGTACACGCTTTTCCTGGTCAACGGTAAGCGTATCAGCACCCGAAGCACCCGCCCTAATAGCGACAACTCGGGTATCGAACAGGGCTGGCTGCCGCCGCTGGAATCCATCGAGCGCATTGAGGTTATTCGTGGGCCAATGTCTTCCCTCTATGGTTCTGATGCGATGGGTGGCGTAATTAACGTCATCACCAAAAAAGTATCAAATACCAAAGCCTGGACCGGCTCATTGCACGGCGATGCCACATTCCAGGAAAACAATGATTCCGGTGATATTTTCCAGACCAACGCCTACGCCTCTGGTCCACTGATTGACGGCCTGCTTGGGGCAAAAGTGACGGGGCTGCTGTCACGTCGCGCAGAAGATAAAATTGAGAACGGCTATAACGAGCAGAAGATGCGTAACGGTGGCATCACGCTGAACTTCACGCCGGACGAGCAAAATGATTTCGACCTCGATTTTGCCCGTGAACTTCAGGACAGGAACAGCACGCCGGGTATGTCAAAAGCGGAAGAAACCTGTCGCGGAAATACCTGTACGCCAAACACCAAAAGTGAAACGCGTTACGAACATACGACCTGGGCTTTAACCCACAGCGGTTATTACAGCGACTTCAATACCACCAGCTATATCCAGCAGGAAGAGACCAATAACCCGGAACGCGAAATGCGTTCTTACAACACCACGTTCAACAACCAGAACCAGATCTTCCTGGGCGATCATACCCTGACGCTGGGTGGACAGTATCGCTACGAGAAACTGCGCGATAACGGCAACCAGCTGGAAGCAGCCGATGGGCTGAATAAGCTGACACGCTGGAGCTGGGCGCTGTTTGCCGAAGATGAATGGGCAATGACCGATACCTTCACGCTGACCGGCGGTCTGCGTATGGATAAAGACCAGAACTACGGTACGAACTGGACGCCACGCGGCTACGGTGTGTGGCATCTGGCCGATCAGTGGACGCTGAAAGGCGGGGTTTCTGCGGGCTATCGTGCGCCGGATCTGCGCCAGTCTTCTGCGAACTGGGGCCAGGTCACCGGTGGTGGACGCCTTGACGGTATTATCGTCGGTAACCCGGATTTGAAACCCGAAAAGAGCCTGAGCGAAGAGATTGCCCTGCTCTGGGATAACAACGACAACCTGAACGCCGGGGTGACGCTGTTTAATACCGACTTTAAAGACAAGATCACCGAAGTTCGCCGCTGTAACAGCAGGTCCGATCCCGCGTGTACTATTGGCGACTACACCTATGATTTCGTCAGCGACCGTGTCAACGTCGATAAAGCTAACATGCGCGGCGTGGAATCCACCTTCGGCTGGAAAATCACGCGAGATGTGAACTGGACGGCAAACTACACCTATACGGAATCTGAGCAGAAAAGCGGCCAGTTCTCCGGCAAACCGTTGAACAAAATGCCGAAGCATATGTTCAACACCACTCTGGACTGGCAGGCAACGCCGGACGTTGGCTTCTGGAGCCGTCTGAATCTTCGTGGCAAAACCTCTGAGTACCTGAGCCGTACCTCTATGTCTCAGGGCACGCCTTCTTATACTCAGGTTGATGTTGGTCTGCGCTACAACGCGAATAAGAACCTGCTGGTTACTGCCGGGGTTTACAACGTGCTTGATAAGCAGATTGATTACGACACCTATGACACCGTACTTGATGGCCGTCGTTACACCGTTGGCATGACGTACAGCTTCTGATCCTCATACAAAAAAGCCCGCTCAACTGAGCGGGCTTAAAGAGAGGAAGTGCGGTTATTGTTTAAATCGTTCCGGGAAATCCATTTCACTGTAGCGAACGAAGTGCGTGCCTTTCACCAGTTTGTAACCAAACCAGATAGCCAGAAACAGCGGAATACCAATGTAGGTCGCCATCACGCCACCCCAGTCGATGGTGTCTGACAAGAACGCCTCGTAATTCTGACCAAGCGTAATAATCAGGCACAGCACGAAGGCAAAAATCGGCCCCAGCGGGAAGAAACCTGAACGGTACGGCAGGTCATTCAGATCATGCCCCTGCATCACATAGCCGCGGCGGAAACGATAGTGGCTAATAGCAATGCCCAGCCAGGCGATAAAGCCCGTCATCCCGGAGGTGTTAAGCAGCCACAGGTACACCGTCTGGTTACCGAACATTGAGGTCAGGAAGCACAGACCCGCAATCACCGTAGTGGCATACAGCGCGTTGCGCGGCACGCCGCCGCGAGACAGTTTCGAGAAAATGCGCGGCGCTTTGCCGTCGCAGGCCAGGGTGTAGAGCATACGGGTGGAGGCGTACATGCCGGAGTTACCCGCAGAGAGCACCGCCGTCAGGATAACCGCATTCATCACCGCCGCCGCAGAAAGCAGACCAGCATGCTGGAAGACCAGGGTGAACGGGCTAACGCTGATGTCTTTCACGTCATTACGCAGCAGGCTTGGATCGGTATACGGGATGATCAGGCTGATGATCAGAATAGCGAACACATAGAACAGCAGGATACGCCAGAACACCTGACGCACCGCGCGCGGAATATTCTTCTCCGGGTTTTCGGATTCACCGGCCGCGATACCAATCAGTTCGGTTCCCTGGAAGGAGAAGCCAACAATCATTGCCACGCCAATCATCGCCGAGAAGCCACCGGCAAACGGCGCATCACCTATGGTCCAGTTGCTCCAGCCCGCCGGTTCAGTGCCTTTGAAAATACCAACGATCATCGCCACACCGACGACGATAAAGATGATGACGGTTGCCACTTTAATCAAAGAGAACCAGTATTCCGCTTCACCAAAACCGCGAACGGAGATGTAGTTCAGCAGGAAGATCACGGCCAGGAACAGCGCACTCCAGATCCAGCCTGGCGTATCCGGGAACCACCAGGTCATCACCAGCTGTGCGGCGACCAGGTCAACGGCGATGGTTACCGCCCAGTTGTACCAGTAGTTCCAGCCCAGTGCGAAACCGAAGCCTTCTTCAACGTATTTTTGACCGTAGGTTGAAAACGAACCCGACACCGGCATATATGCCGCCAGTTCGCCCAGACTGGTCATCAGGAAATAGACCATCAGGCCAATCAGGATATAAGAGAAAAGTGCCCCACCAGGGCCTGCTGCCGAAATGGTTGCGCCAGAGGCAACGAAAAGACCTGTACCGATTGAACCGCCGATGGCGATCATCGTCAGGTGACGCGCCTTGAGTTCGCGACGTAGCGCGGGCGCTTCTGTGGTTTTAGTTTCTGAAACCATGTGAAAATGCTGTCCATCTAATAAATGAGGCGCGATTGTAGCAGACGATACGCGTTCCATCTGGCAGAAATACGCAGTTATAAGAGAGCTTCATGACTCGGCCAGGATTATAAGTAAAGCAGAAAAAGACGGGGTGAAAAGTACGAGTAGCCCCGGAAAGCGAAGCGCCACCGGGGAGTTTTTCAGATTTCGCAATAGCGCAAAAAGCGCTGCAAAGAACTGGAAAGATGTTTCTGGCGGTGATGAATGCACCACAACGTGCGCACCAGTTTCGGCAACGGAATCGGGATTTCAACCAGTGTGCCGGCCTCAAGCTGCTCGACAATCACCCGGCGAGAGAGGCAACTGATCCCCAGACCGTGGCGTACCGCGTGCTTGATGGCTTCGGAGTTCCCCAGTTCCATCCCAAGCTGGAACTGCGGCAGGTGCGACAGCAGCAGGTAATCGACAATTTCACGCGTACCGGAGCCTTGCTCACGCAAAATCCACTGCGCCTGAGCAAGGCGCTCCAGCGTGACTTCGCCCTGTAATAATGAAGAGGCCGGTGAGGCGAACACCACCAGTTCATCTTCCAGCCAGGGCTCTGCAATGATATCCACGTTATGGCATGGCCCTTCGATCAGGCCAATATCCACGCGGAAATCGATCACCGCGTTAATCACATCCTGGCTATTACCGACGCTCATCTCCAGCGGCAGGGTCGGGAAATCCCGGCGATAGCGGGCAATCACTTCCGGCAGGATGTAGTTCCCAATCGTACTACTGGCATAAACACGGATCGCACCGTTGTCTTCGCGGAACAATTGTTCTATTTCCATCGCCTGCTCCAGCAGCGCCAGCGCGCGCGGGTAAAGCAGGCGGCCATGTTCATTGACCACCAGCCGCTTCCCTACCCTGTCGAAAAGCTGCACGCCAAGCTGCCCTTCAAGATCGGTTAACGCGGCGCTGACCGCAGACTGCGAGAGAGCCAGCATCTGCGACGCCTGTGTCGTCGACCCGCTTTTCAGCACCTCGGCAAAAACTTCCAGCTGACGCAATGTAATGTGCATGATTGCTTACCACTTATAAAGATTGATTATAAATATATAATCAATTTTATTTTTAAGCCAGCGCGCCGTAACCTTTTAGCCAGACAAAGGAGAAGGTTATGTCAGAACTCACCTTACAGCATCATCGTACATTGTGGCACGTCGTGCCGGGCCTGGCGCTCAGCGCCGTGGTGACTGGCGTGGCGTTATGGAGCGGCAGCATTCCGGCTGTCGCGGGGGCAGGATTCAGTGCCTTAACGCTGGCTATTTTGCTCGGCATGGTGGTTGGAAACACCGTTTATCCGCATATCTGGAAATCCTGCGACGGCGGCGTGATTTTTGCTAAGCAGCACTTGCTGCGCCTGGGGATCATTCTTTACGGCTTCCGTCTCACCTTTTCGCAGATTGCGGATGTCGGCGTAAGCGGGATCGCCATTGACGTCCTGACGCTGACCAGCACGTTTTTACTGGCGTGCGTTATCGGACAGAAAGTATTCGGACTGGATAAACAAACCAGCTGGCTGATTGGCGCGGGCAGCAGCATCTGCGGTGCGGCGGCAGTGCTGGCAACGGAACCGGTGGTGAAAGCGGAATCCAGCAAAGTGACCGTAGCGGTAGCGACCGTCGTTATCTTCGGTACGCTGGCGATTTTCCTTTACCCGGCCATGTATCCACTGGTTGCTCACTGGTTTAGCCCGGAAACCTATGGCATCTATATTGGCTCAACCATGCATGAAGTGGCGCAGGTGGTGGCGGCTGGTCACGCCATTAATCCGGAAGCGGAAAACGCGGCGGTGATAGCCAAAATGCTGCGCTTGATGATGCTGGCCCCGTTCCTGATTATCCTGGCGGCAAGAGTCAAACAGCTGGCTCCGGCAGGCGGTAACCAGAAAAGCAAAATCACCATTCCGTGGTTTGCGATCCTGTTTATCGTGGTAGCGATATTTAACTCTTTCCATCTGTTGCCAAAAGCGCTGGTGGATATGCTGGTCACGCTGGATACGGTACTGCTGGCGATGGCAATGGCGGCGCTGGGGGTGACCACTCACGTCAGCGCGCTGAAAAAAGCCGGTGCGAAACCGCTGCTGATGGCACTGGTGCTCTTTATCTGGCTGATTGTTGGCGGTGGCGCGATTAACCTCGCGGTTCACAGCCTGATGGCATAAACCACTACATCCTTCTTCTGTTAACCCGCTATCATAGGCATTTCGGGTTAACAGGAGTCCCTTTATGAAATACGTTGGAGCGCACGTCAGCGCTGCAGGTGGCCTGGCGAATGCCGCCATTCGTGCCGCCGAAATCGAGGCGACCGCTTTCGCCCTGTTCACCAAAAACCAGCGCCAGTGGCGTGCTGCCGCGCTTACCACTGAAGTGATTGATGATTTCAAAGCCGCCTGCGAGAAATACCACTTCGGGCCGGGCCAAATTCTCCCTCATGACAGCTATCTGATTAACCTCGGCCACCCGGTCGAAGAGGCGCTGGAAAAATCCCGTGAGGCGTTTCTCGATGAAGTGCAGCGCTGCGAACAGCTTGGGCTGACGCTGCTGAACTTCCATCCCGGTAGTCATCTGATGCAGATTGACGAAGATGCCTGTCTGGCGCGCATTGCTGAGTCCATTAACATCACGCTGGATAAAACCAAAGGCGTCACCGCAGTGATCGAAAATACCGCCGGTCAGGGCAGCAACCTCGGCTTTAAGTTTGAACATCTGGCGGCGATTATTGACGGCGTGGAAGACAAGTCCCGCGTGGGCGTGTGCATTGATACCTGCCACGCGTTTGCGGCCGGGTATGACCTGCGCACTACCGAGGCAACAAAAGATACCTTCGATGAGTTCGAGCGCATCGTGGGCTTTCAGTACCTGCGCGGGATGCACCTGAACGATGCGAAAAGCGCGTTCGGCAGCCGCGTCGACCGCCACCACAGCCTCGGTGAAGGCAATATCGGCCACGATGCGTTCCGGTTTATTATGCAGGATGCCCGCTTCGACGGTATTCCGATGGTGCTTGAGACTATTAATCCGGATATCTGGGCGGAAGAGATTGCCTGGCTGAAGGCACAGCAAACCGCAGAACATGCGGCATAAAAAAAGCCGGGTGCTTAATGCGACCCGGCTTTTTTGCAGGTCGGGTAAGGCGTAACCGCCACCCGACACATCGTTTAGGCTGCTTTCGCTACCACGTCCGCTTCCGGGCGCTTCAGCACCGCATATGACAGACCCGCCACCAGCGTACCCGCGATAATTGCCAGCAGGTAACCCAGCACCGGCGTGATTGCGCCAGGGATCAGCAGTACGAACAGACCGCCGTGCGGAGCCATCAGTTTCGCGCCGACCGCCATGGAAATCGCACCCGTAACCGCACCGCCGATGATACAGCAAGGCAGAACACGCATTGGGTCACGCGCCGCGAACGGGATCGCCCCTTCGGTGATGAAGCACAAGCCCAGCACCAGCGCCGCTTTGCCACCTTCCTGCTGTGCTTTATCGAACTTACGACGGGCAACGATCGTTGCCAGACCGAGAGCCAATGGAGGCACCATACCCGCCGCCATAATCGCTGCCATCGGCGCGTAGGTCTGGGTACTCAGCAGGCCCACGCCAAACGCGTATGCCGCTTTGTTTACCGGACCACCCATATCGGTACACATCATGCCACCGAGGATAGCGCCCAGCAGAACCGCGTTCGCCGTCCCCATGGTTTGCAGCCAGTGGGTCAGACCTTCCAGAATACCCGCAACCGGTTTGCCAATGAGGTAAATCATCGCCAGACCGACCACCAGACTGGAGATCAGCGGAATGATCAGGATCGGTTTCAGCGCTTCCATACTTTGCGGCAGCTTCAGCTTCGAGCTGATCAGTTTCGCGACATAACCCGCCAGGAAGCCCGCAATGATACCGCCGATAAAACCGGAACCGGTGCTCACGGCCAGCATACCGCCGATCAGACCCGGCGTCAGGCCAGGACGGTCAGCAATGGAGAAGGCAATAAAACCAGCCAGCACCGGGACCATCAGCGCAAACGCGGAGCCACCACCAATCTGCATCAACGCAGCAGCCAGCGTGCCCTGCTCTTTAAACGCTTCAATACCAAATGCAAAAGAAAGCGCGATGCACAGACCGCCTGCCACTACCATCGGCAGCATGTAAGAGACACCGGTCAGCAGGTGGCGATACGCGCCCGCAGACTCTTTTTTCCCTTCGGTAGCGGTTTTCGCCGCGCCGCTTGCCTGATAAGGCCTGGCTTCAGCCAGCGCTTTATCAAACTCCTGCGCCGTCTTTTTCAGCGCCAGGCCGGTAGAGGTGCGGTACATCGGTTTTCCGGCAAACTTCGCCAGATCCACTTCGATATCCGCCGCGACAATCACCAGATCGGCTTCAGCCACCTCTTCAGGCGTGATCGCATTGCCTGCACCTACGGAGCCACGTGTTTCAACTTTCACCCACCAGCCGCGCTTTTTCGCTTCGGTTTCAATGGCTTCAGCCGCCATAAAGGTATGTGCCACACCCGTCGGGCAAGCCGTTACGGCGACAATGCGTTTCGGGCCAGACGCCGCAACAGGTGCCTCAGCAACGGGGGCACTGTAGACCGACGCATGGCTTTTCGCTTCACTCAGGAACAGCTCCGGATGCGCAACCGCGCGATTGATATCGCCCAGCCACACTTTTTTGCCGTTCAGTGCGCTGTCCACCGGGATTTTATCGCCCAGAACAATCGCCAGCTCGGCATCACCTGGGTTATCGATAATCTCCAGGTGTGCTTTTTGTGCCGCCGCGCCCAGCAGCGTCTTCGCCATATAGGCGCGAGCCTGTCCGAGACCGGAGTCAATGATCAGCAGCGTTTTCATTATTCCTCTCCTGCTGTTAGTTAAAAGGTTTTAAGTCAACGCGCGCCATCATCGCGGCTAACTGGGTACGATCGGTAATACCGACATTGCTCTGGCTAACGGCCAGGGCCGCAACGGCGGTGGCAAGACGTAACGTATGTTCACTGGATTCTCGCATCAGCAGGCCGTAAATCAGGCCGCCGACCATGGAATCCCCTGCGCCAACGGTGCTGACAACATCGACCGACGGCGGTTTGGCAATCCATTCGCCAGAGGCGTTAACCCACAGCGCACCTTCTGCACCGAGAGAAATCACCACGTGAGCGATACCCTGCTCGCGCAACGCATGAGCAGCTTCAATGACATCTTTTAATTCTGGCAGCTTACGCCCAGCCCAGATCTCCAGTTCACGACGGTTTGGCTTCACCAGCCACGGCGCGGCTTTCAGACCTGCGACCAGCGCATCACGGCTGCTGTCGAAAATAATGCACGGACACTGGCTGCGCAGGCGCGTCATCCAGTCGGTGAAGGCTTCAGGGCTTACGCCGGACGGCAGACTGCCGCTCACGCACACCATGTCGAACTGTCCGAGCCAGGTCAGGGAATCGTTAACAAAACGTTCCCAGTCGGACGGCGTGACTTCAAAACCAGAGAAGTTCAGATCGGTCACTTCACCGTCTTTCTCCGTCAGCTTTACGTTGATACGGGTACGGCCCTGGACCACCTGGAAACGGTTCGCAATACCCAGCTCGCTGAACAGCTGCTGGAAACCGTCCTGGTTATCTTTGCCGAGGAAGCCGCCCACGGTGACATCAATACCCAGATCTTTAAGCACTTTCGCTACGTTAATCCCTTTACCCGCAGCATGCAGGCCAGTGGTACGCACGAGGTTAACTTCACCGCGCTCAATTTCCGGGCAGAAGCCCACCAGGTCGTAAGCCGGGTTCAGCGTGATTGTCGCAACACGTCTGCTCATTATGCGCCCTCCCCCAGACCGGCCGCGATGGCATCGCCAATCGCTTTCAGCGCCTGTTCAGCATCTGCCCCCTGTGCGGTAAAACGCAGACGGTGACCTTTCTTCACGCCCAGCGCGACAACCTTCATCAGGCTACGGCCATTGGCCGGCTTGCCAGAACCGTCCAGATTGGTGACGGTGATTTCACTTTCGAACTGCTTGATGGTGTTCACCAGCATGGTGCCCGGACGCGCATGCAGACCGTGTTCATTTCGGACCACAAACTCAGCACTCAGCACGTCGTCAGTCAGCGCATCGTCACTGGTCAGCAGGGCCAGCAGAGTGGCAGCATCCGCATTCAGCAGTTTTTCAGCTTTATTGTTCATAAGCAGATCGCCCAGACGCTTCAGCACGGAAACCGGCTGTTCATCGGCCATCGCGACGGTAACGAGCACTGCAGCGCGTTCACCTTCAACGTCAAACGCGGTGGCCGCGCGGCTGACGGCAATAGCGCTACGCAGGTTCCCTTCAGCACTGTCGTTCAGCCAGATACCCTGGCCCAGATTCAACGGCTTATCATTAATCGCACGTGTCACGAAGCTGGCATCTGCCGCACCGGCTTCTTTCAGACGACCCGCATTCAGTGCCTGCAGCGTGACCAGATCGGAAGCGGCGACATCCAGCGTCAGCGTTTCATTATCCAGTTTCAGCGCTTCGCTCTGTTTTTCACCCATCAGCAAGGCGCGCAACTCTTCCGCTGTCGTGGCGGATTTCAGCTGTTCAGCCACGGAGTCATCACTCAGCACATGCGTCAGCTGACGCAGCAGACCTAAATGTTCGTCGCTGCTGGCGGCAATACCGATAGCCACATAAGCCACCTGGCCCTCGCCCCACACCACACCCTGAGGGAACTGATAAACCTGAACGCCGGTTTTCAGCACCTGGTCGCGTGTGTCGGTCGTGCCGTGTGGAATGGCAATGCCATTGCCAAGGAAGGTCGACGTCTGCTGCTCGCGAGCCAGCATGCCATCAACATAGCCTTCAGCCACGTTGCCCGCCTGCACAAGGGCAGCGGCAACCTGGCGAATAGCCTCTTCTTTATTCCCGGCCTGCGCGGCCGGGTGGATATCCTGAACAGATAACTGGAACATGGTTCTCCTCTCCTGCTGAAATTGAATCGTTTCAGCTTAATTGAGAAAAAATGCGCTAACCTGCTCCGTTAGTTAAAACAAGGTAGCGCTGAAACGTTTCAAGAAGTCTTGCTCTTTCTCCAGTATGTTGCAAGAAAAGTTACAATTCTGATTTCAGAAGTTAGATACGCAGCACATTTCTTCATCGTTCAGCTAATATTGCTGACGTTCAGCAGACCCTTTTCAGCAATGTTCAGCCTGAAATCGTAACCTGAAATGCTATTTTGATTTTTCGTGGCGAAATTGATCGGAGCATCTGTTTATTTTCTGACAGGCGGCGTACACTCCGCGTCTCTTTATGAACTGCCGATCGTGAAAGATGCATAACACCCCCGCTGCCGCCTCACCAAAGCCCTTTGATTTGACGTCAACGGCGTTTTTGATTGTTGCCTTCCTCACCGGAATTGCCGGTGCGTTACAAACACCAACGCTGAGTTTATTTCTGACCAACGAAGTCCATGCCCGTCCGGCGATGGTCGGCTTCTTCTTTACCGGAAGCGCCATTATCGGCATTCTGGTCAGCCAGTTTCTCGCCGGACGCTCCGACAAAAAAGGCGACCGCAAAAGCCTGATCGTCTTCTGCTGCTTACTGGGCGTCTTTGCCTGTGTGCTGTTTGCCTGGAACCGTAACTATTTCGTTCTGCTGTTTGTGGGCGTATTCCTGAGCAGCTTCGGCTCTACCGCTAACCCGCAGATGTTCGCACTTGCCCGCGAGCATGCCGACCATACCGGACGTGAAGCGGTGATGTTCAGCTCTATATTACGCGCGCAGGTGTCGCTGGCTTGGGTGATTGGTCCGCCGCTGGCTTACGCACTGGCGATGGGCTTTGGCTTTACGGTGATGTACCTGAGCGCGGCTGTCGCGTTTGTGGTGTGCGGCGCGATGGTGTGGTTCTTCCTCCCGTCGATGCGCAAAGAGCCAAAAGTCGCGACCGGAACGCTCGAAGCTCCGCGCCGCAACCGCCGTGATGCGTTGTTGTTATTCATCATCTGTACGCTGATGTGGGGAACCAATAGCCTCTACATTATTAATATGCCGCTGTTTATTATTGATGAGCTGCATCTGCCGGAGAAGCTGGCGGGGATCATGATGGGCACCGCAGCAGGGCTTGAGATCCCGACGATGCTGATCGCGGGCTATTACGCGAAGCGTTTCGGGAAGCGTTTTTTAATGCGGATTGCCGCCGTCGCGGGGCTGCTGTTCTACATCGGTATGCTGACGGTACATACGCCGGCGTTGCTGCTGGCTTTACAGCTGCTGAACGCCATCTATATCGGCATTCTGGCCGGGATTGGCATGCTCTACTTCCAGGATCTGATGCCAGGACAGGCAGGCTCCGCCACCACCCTTTATACTAATACGACCCGTGTAGGCTGGATTATTGCAGGCTCAATGGCGGGTATCGTTGCTGAGATCTGGAATTATCATTCAGTGTTCTGGATTGCACTGGTGATGTGCGTCCTGACCATAACCTGCCTGACGCGGATTAAAGACGTTTAAGGTGCGGTGAGCGACTCAAGCTCAAGAAGATATGTCATGGCCTCGGCGCGCGTGCTGCCGCACATTTCCGCTGAAGGCTGAAGCCCGGCACACACCTTCGGGCGCAGGGGCGAGCCAAAGATCATACACAGGTTGGTTTCAGAGAGCTGAACGCAACGGGTATTGGCAGGCTTGCCCTCCGGCATTCCTGGAATGGGGCTTGAAATGGACGGTGCGGTACAGCACGCGCCACAATCTGGACGACAATCCATAAATGCTCTCTATTGGTGACGAACGCCCGCGCAGTCAGGCATTGGACGCACAGTAACACCTTTTATGTATTGATAGCAAAAGCCACGAATTCCGCTTGCCTGAAAGGCCGCGCGCGAGTAATTTGGCGCGATATTTTTACCTCCCGTAAACAGGATTACTGCAATGCCAAGAGCGAATGAAATTAAGAAAGGTATGGTACTGAATTACAACGGCAAGCTGCTGATTGTGAAAGACATCGATATTCAGGCCCCCAGCGCCCGTGGTGCAGCAACGCTGTACAAAATGCGTTTCGCCGATGTTCGTACCGGCCTGAAGGTTGAAGAACGTTTCAAAGGTGACGATATCGTTGATACCGTGACCCTGACCCGTCGCTATGTTGATTTCTCTTATATCGACGGCAACGAGTACGTGTTCATGGATAAAGAAGATTACACCCCCTATATCTTCACCAAAGATCAGATCGAAGAAGAACTGCTGTTCATTCCTGAAGGCGGTATGCCGGACATGCAGGTTCTGACGTGGGATGGCGTGCTGCTGGCGCTGGAACTGCCACAGACGGTGGATCTTGAAATCGTTGAAACCGCACCAGGCATCAAAGGCGCGTCTGCAAGTGCGCGCAACAAACCGGCTACCCTGACCACCGGTCTGGTTGTGCAGGTTCCTGAGTATCTGTCTGCTGGCGAGAAAATCCGCATCCATATCGAAGAAAAACGCTATATGGGTCGCGCTGACTGATTGCGGCATTTGTAGGGTGGCGGCTTCGCCTTACCCGACCTACAAAACACGAAAAACCGGCTCTCAGGCCGGTTTTTCGTAGGCACGTTAAGCGTAGCGCCACCAGGCGACAGAGCTTACAGAAGCTCCGGATACTTCGTCATCTTCAGCGCCAGCTCCACGCCGCGCACTTCCGCCATCCCTTTCAGACGGCCAATCGCCGAATAGCCTGGATTGGTTTTCTTGCGAAGATCGTCCAGCATCTGATGTCCGTGGTCAGGACGGAACGGGATCGGGCGGGTATCTCCCGCGTGCTTACGACGCAGCTCTTCGGCCAGAATGGCATCCACCACCGCGACCATGTTCACGTCGCCGCCAAGATGCGCCGCTTCGTGGAAGGTTTTTGGGTTCTCTTCACGGCAGGTTGCCCGCAGGTGCGTGAAGTGAATGCGATCGCCAAAGGTTTCGATCATCCGGACCAGGTCGTTATCTGCCCGCACGCCGTAAGAGCCGGTGCACATGGTGAAGCCGTTATAAATGCTATCTACCGTCTCTTTCAGCCACTGCATGTCTTCAATGGTAGAAACGATACGCGGCAGACCGAGGATTGGACGCGGTGGATCGTCAGGATGAATAGCCAGTCGCACGCCCGCCTCTTCTGCAACAGGCACAATCGCGCGCAGGAAGTACGCCATGTTTTCACGCAGCTGATTTTTATCGATATCGCCATACTCCGCCAGACGCGCACGGAACTGATCCAGGGTATAACCTTCTTCTGCTCCCGGCAGGCCCGCGATAATGTTGCGGGTCAGCTTTTCGATGTCCGCTTCGCTGGCTGCATTGAACCACTGCAGGGCCTGCTGCTGCTCTTCCGCGGTGTAGTCCGCTTCTGCGCCAGGACGTTTCAGGATATGCAGCTCGAATGCGGCAAATGCGATCTGGTCAAATCGCAGCGCTCTGGAGCCGTCAGCAAGTTGATACTCAAGGTCGGTACGCGTCCAGTCCAGAATCGGCATAAAGTTATAGCAGACGGTATCAATACCGCAGGCTGCGAGGTTACGAATGCTCTGCTGGTAGTTGGCGATCCAGGTTTTATATTCGCCGGAATGGGTTTTAATATCTTCATGAACCGGAATGCTTTCAACAACAGACCAGGTTAAGCCTTTTTCCGCCAGCAGTGCCTGGCGCTTTTTAATTTCGTCTACCGGCCATACCTGGCCGTTAGGAATGTGATGCAGTGCCGTAACGACACCCGTTGCGCCAGCCTGACGCACATCATCAAGAGAAACCGGATCGTTCGGCCCGTACCAACGCCAGGTTTGTTCCATTACCCACCCCTCAAGTTGTTATACCAATATGTGATACTGCGATGACGACTACCATACATGTTTACGAAAAAGGGTCAACACAGCCCGCTGCATTGATTGATCAATCTCACATAACAGGGATATTTACGGCTTACCAATTCAATTTGTTGTCATATAACTTTACACTGCCATTGTTAATTAATGGTTAATCAGGTGTGTATTTCATGAAGACTATTGCCTCCACCGCGCTTCCTGCCCATGTCCAGCAGCCTCGCTACGATCGCACGCTATTACGCTCGCGCATCGTCCACTTTGGGTTTGGTGCGTTTCACCGCGCGCATCAGGCGTTGTTAACAAACAGAGTGCTCAATGCCAAAGGCGGTGACTGGGGGATATGTGAGATTAGCCTGTTCAGCGGCGATGTCCTGATGAGCCAGCTTCGCGCGCAGGATCACCTCTTCACCGTGCTGGAAAAAGGCGCGGAAGGAAATCAACCGATCATCGTGGGGGCTGTTCATGAGTGCCTGAATGCAAAACTGGACTCGCTGGCTGCCATTATTGAGAAATTTTGCGAACCGCAGGTGGCGATTGTTTCGCTTACCATTACCGAAAAAGGCTATTGCATCGACCCGGCCACCGGCAAGCTGGATATGCAAAATGCCCGTATTCTTCATGACCTGGAAAACCCGACTGAACCCCATTCCGCGCCCGGTATTCTGGTCGAAGCACTCAGCCGTCGTCGCGATCGCAATCTGCCGGCCTTCACCGTGCTCTCCTGCGACAACATTCCTGATAACGGTCACGTGGTAAAAAATGCCGTACTCGGTATGGCTCAGAAGCGTTCCCCGGCGCTTGCCGGGTGGATCGATGCCCATGTCAGCTTCCCTGGCACCATGGTCGACAGGATTGTCCCGGCCGCCACCGACGCTTCGCTGGCGGAAATCACGCAGGAACTGGGTGTTGAAGATCCTTGCGCCATCAGCTGTGAACCGTTTATTCAGTGGGTTGTGGAAGATAAGTTTGTCGCCGGACGCCCGGACTGGGAAGTGGCGGGTGTGCAAATGGTGGAGGACGTTTTACCCTGGGAGCAAATGAAATTGCGAATGCTCAACGGCAGCCACTCTTTCCTCGCGTACCTCGGTTATCTCGCTGGCTACGCGCATATTAATGAATGTATGCAGGATGACAGCTTCCGTGAGGCCGCGCGCCGTTTAATGCTGGATGAACAAGCCCCTACGCTGCATATCAATGGCGTCGACCTTATTGCTTACGCCGATAGCCTCATTGACCGTTTTGCCAACCCGGCGTTACAGCACCGGACCTGGCAAATCGCGATGGATGGTAGCCAGAAACTGCCTCAGCGCATGCTGGACGGTGTCCGGGTGCATCTTGAGCACAAAACCGCGTGGCCATTACTGGCGCTGGGTATCGCAGGCTGGATGCGCTACGTCAGCGGCGTAGATGAACGCGGCCACAGCATTGATGTTCGCGACCCGCTCAGCGATAAGATCCGCGCCATTGTTGACGCCAGCAGCGATGCGGAACGTGTTAATGCTCTGCTTGGGCTGAGTGAAATCTTTGGTCACGACCTGCCGCAGTATCCTGAGTTCGTAGAGGCCGTCAGCCAGGCGTACCAGCGTGTTGCTCGCCACGGTGCGCGTCAGGCCGTTGTCGAGACGTTAAATATTTAACGATTATTGCGTTTAAGGCGAACGGAAATGCCCTCCGTTCGCCCGCCCTCTTCTCATTGCACCGTTTTTTCGTCAGGATGATAGATAATTGTTAAAGCATCACGATTATTTATCGGAGCGCACGTGACCAAAACCAACCTGATCACCGGTTTTCTCGGTAGCGGTAAAACCACCTCGATTCTGCATCTGCTGGCAAATAAAGATCCGGCAGAGAAATGGGCCGTTCTGGTCAATGAATTTGGCGAAGTCGGTATTGATGGCGCGTTGCTGGCCGACAGCGGCGCGATGATTAAAGAGATCCCCGGCGGATGTATGTGCTGCGTGAATGGCCTGCCCATGCAGGTTGGACTGAACACGCTGCTGCGCCAGGGCAAACCCGATCGTCTGTTGATTGAACCCACCGGTCTGGGCCACCCGAAGCAAATTCTCGATTTATTGACCGCGCCGGTTTATGAGCCGTGGATCGACCTGCGAGCCACGCTGTGCCTTCTCGATCCTCGCCAGTTGCTGGATGAGAAAACGGTGAATAATGAGAACTTCCGCGATCAACTCGCTTCTGCAGACATCATCGTGGCGAATAAAGAAGATCGCGCTACGGCAGAAAGCCAGGCCGCGTTCGATGCCTGGTGGCAACGTTCAGGTAACGGGCGTCAGCGTATTCAGACCACTCAGGGGAAGATTGACAGCGCCCTGCTGGATCGCCCTCGCCTGAACCTGGCTGAACTGCCATCCAGCGCAGAACACAACCATAGTCATAGCGTAAAGCAAGGTCTGGCGGCATTGAGCCTGCCGGAACATCAGCGCTGGCGGCGAAACCTGAACAGCGGCCAGGGACATCAGGCGTGCGGGTGGATTTTCGATGCCGATACGGTTTTCGACACCATTGGTATACTTGAGTGGGCGAGGCTGGCACCCGTCGATCGCGTTAAAGGCATTATGCGCACCCAGGACGGTCTGGTTCGTATTAATCGTCAGGGTGAAGATTTCTTTATTGAAACGCAGAATGTTGCGCCGCCTGATAGTCGAATAGAGCTAATTAGTGCGGTTAACACCGACTGGAACACATTACAGTCCAGCCTGTTGAAGATTCGTTTAACTTCCGGCGGCTAACGTTGCCCCTGATTTAACTGCTTGCTGAAGAATGATGACAACTCGATTTCCTTTGATTCTGCTGCTTAACGCCGCTGGCCTGGCGCTGTTCTTCTCCTGGTATTTGCCGGTGAACCACGGTTTTTGGTTCCCGCTGGATTCCGGGCTTTTTCACTTCTTTAACCAGGCGCTGGTAAAGAGTCAGGCGTTCCTGTGGCTGGTAGCCATCACCAACAACCGCGCCTTCGACGGCTGCTCGCTGCTGGCGATGGGCTGCCTGATGCTCTCTTTCTGGCTGAAGGAGGACAAGTCAGGACGCCGCCGCATTATGATTATTGGTCTGGTAATGCTGCTGACCGCGGTAATCGTTAACCAGCTGGCACAACATCTGATGCCGGTAAAACGCGCCAGCCCTTCACTCTATTTCCCGAATATTAACCGCGTCAGCGAATTGCTGCATATTTCAACGAAAGACGCCTCGAAGGATAGTTTCCCCGGCGATCATGGCATGATGCTGCTTATTTTTTCCGCGTTCATGCTGCGTTATTTCGGCAAAAAAGCGTTCGCTATAGCCCTTATGATTGTTGTGGTATTTGCATTCCCGCGCGTCATGATCGGCGCTCACTGGCTGTCGGATATTGCGGTTGGTTCACTTTCCGCCGTGTTGATTGGTTTGCCGTGGTGCCTGATGACGCCATTAAGCGATCGGCTTATTGCGCTTTTTGATCGCTATCTTCCCGGCAAAATGCAACAAGCAATAAACAAATAATTAACTCAAATTAACCTCATCCATCAGGGATCATTGTCGATCCCTGATACATTCTCCCGCCTTTTTCACGTTTTCTGCCATCATTACGTCACATTATTCATGATATAAATGAACATGTTGCATGCTTTTTAACCCGATCTGCTGCCATTTTAAGCAATCCCGGTTATTCACTTTCTGTATCACAATTTCTTATAAAAAAATGGTTATTTTTACTCGCAATGCCCTACGCAATCGGTTAATCTCAGACTCGTTTTGCCTCACTGAGATAATTATTATCGTGGTGAATAAATTTGTGCGTTACACCACAAATCTGACCAGAAAGAATTGTCTCAATGTGAACAGATATTTAGTCTCGTCACGGTTGGCATTTTTATAACGATATTTGTCGTTAAGGACTTCAAGGGAAAATAAACAAAATGGTCAAATCTCAACCGATTTTGAGATATATCTTGCGGGGTATCCCGGCGATAGCAGTGGCGGTTCTGCTTTCTGCATGTAGTACAACGAACACCGCGAAGAATATGCATCCTGAGACGCGTGTTGTGGGAATGGAAGATTCCTCTTCACTGCAAGCCTCTCAGGATGAATTTGAAAACATGGTACGTAATCTGGACGTGAAGTCCCGTATTATGGACCAGTATGCTGACTGGAAAGGCGTGCGTTATCGTCTGGGCGGCAGCACGAAAAAAGGTATTGATTGTTCCGGCTTCGTACAGCGTACTTTCCGCGAGCAATTTGGGTTAGATCTTCCGCGTTCAACCTATGAACAGCAGGAAATGGGCAAGTCGATTTCTCGTACCAAGCTGCGCACGGGTGATTTAGTCCTGTTCCGTGCAGGTTCTACAGGTCGACATGTTGGCATCTATATTGGCAACGACCAGTTCGTACACGCGTCCACCAGCAGCGGTGTGACGATCTCCAGCATGAACGAGCCATACTGGAAGAAGCGTTACAACGAAGCGCGCCGTGTTCTGACCCGTAGTTAATATTACTGTCGTATCGTTGGTTATCCCTTGGCTGGCGATACGATAAAAAAAGCACTGCTCCGGCGGTGTTTTTTTTTGCCCGTTACACTGAGTACATTCAGCGGCAATTCAGGAAGCACGACGTCTATGTTCACCCGCTACTTCTCCAGCAACCGTAAGATCCTCGTCCTCAGTATCTTTACTGGCCTGTTCATTGCCCTGCTCCTGGGTTCGTTGCAATTTTTCTGGAGCTACCACAAAAGAGACGTGAAGTCCGATACCCTGATTTCGGACTTGAGCGTGTACATGGAAAGCTATTTTGAGGAGCTTAAAGCCTCGATCGATACGCTCCAGCCTCTCACGCTGAATAACTGTCAGGAGGTGAGCGCAGAGCTGACTTCTCGCGCGGCCTTTAGTATCAACGTGCGGGCCTTTTTACTGGTCCGGGATAAAAAAGCATTCTGCTCATCGGCAACAGGCCCGATGGACACCCCCATGGAGGAGCTTATTCCGGAGCTTCATATCACTAAACCGATCGATATGGCGCTCCTGCCAGGCACGCCAATGCTGCCCAACAAACCGGCGATAGCCATCTGGTATCGAAACCCGCTGGTAAAAGATGGCGGTGTGTTTACTTCCGTTAATATCAATTTAACACCGTACCTTCTTTATACGGCGCGCCAGGATGAGTTCGCGGGCATCGCCGTGATCATTGGTGATCAGGCGTTAACAACCATGTCCGGTGCCCTGATTAAAGCGCAAGATTTGCACGAAAAACCGGCCCGCACCGCCACGCTTAGAGGAGTTCCTCTTACCATCAAGCTCTATGCCGAAGCATGGACGACCGATGAACTGCTGTTTGCCCTGTTTTTCGGTCTGGTTTGCGGCATCGCAGCCGGTTCGCTTAATTACTACATTCTCACCATTCGCCTGAATCCAGGAAAAGAGATTTTAACCGCCATTAAGCTCGGTCAGTTTTACGTGGTTTATCAACCGGTGGTGGATGCAAAAGCGCTTAAAATGCGCGGCGTTGAAGTCTTAATGCGCTGGAAGCACCCCACGATGGGAGAGATCCCGCCGGATGCCTTTATCAATTTTGCCGAAGCGCAGCAACTGATTGTTCCCCTGACATTGCATCTCTTTGATCTGATTATACGCGATGCCCCGGTGTTGCAGACTGTACTCCCTCCTGGCGCAAAACTCGGTATTAATATTGCGCCAGGCCACCTGCACGCAGAAAGTTTTAAAGAGGATATACGCGCCTTTAATGCAGCCCTGCCGCAGGATCATTTCCAGACCGTACTGGAAATAACGGAACGTGACATGATTAATCAACGTGAGGCCAAGTCGCTGTTTGAATGGCTGCACAACGAAGGTTTTGAGATTGCGATTGATGATTTCGGCACCGGGCACAGCGCGCTGATTTATCTAGAACGTTTCACAATGGACTACCTCAAAATCGATCGGGGCTTTGTGAACGCCATTGGCACCGAAACGGTGACATCACCGGTGCTTGACGCGGTACTGACGCTGGCAAGGCGGTTGAATATGTCGACGGTTGCGGAAGGTGTAGAGATGCCGGAGCAGGCCGTCTGGCTGCGTGAGCATGGCGTTAATTTCCTGCAGGGCTACTGGATCAGCCGCCCCATGCCGCTGGAGCAATTCAGTAAATGGCAACCTGACGTGACGCCCGGTGAATAATTTCACAATGCGAGCGGCGTCAATTATCATTCACCCTAATTGAGTACGTCAGGATAAAAAAGGGAGCCGCCGGAAGATGTTTATGCGCTTCGTGTTGATGCTGTTGGCATTAGTAAGCCTGTCCAGCCAGGCGCAGACCATCAAAGAAAGCACGGCGTTTGCCGTCATTGGTGAGCCAAAGTACGCAATTAACTTTACCCACTTTGATTATGTGAACCCTGCCGCGCCCAAAGGCGGAAATGTCACGCTCTCTGCGATGGGCACCTTTGATAACTTCAACCGCTACGCGCTGCGCGGCGTGGCAGCGGCAAGGACAGAATCCCTCTACGACACCCTCTTTGTCACCTCTGATGATGAACCCGGCAGCTACTACCCGCTGGTGGCAGACAACGTTCGCTACGCGGATAATTTTGCCTGGGCGGAAGTTTCAATTAATCCACGGGCGCGTTTTCATGATGGCACACCGGTTAAAGCCAGCGACATCGCGTTCACGTTCCATAAATTTATGACCGAGGGCGTTCCCCAGTTCCGTCTGGTGTATAAAGGCGCAACGGTGAAAGCCATTGCGCCGCTGACGGTGCGCATCGAACTGAGCGAACCGAACAAAGAGAACATGCTGAGCCTGTTCTCACTTCCCGTTATGCCGGAATCATTCTGGAAAAACCATAAACTCAGCGACCCTCTCTCCACCCCGCCACTGGCAGGTGGCCCGTACCGTATCACCGACTGGCGCATGGGGCAGTATGTGATCTATTCCCGCGTCAAAGATTACTGGGCGGCCAACCTCCCGGTAAACCGTGGCCGCTGGAATTTCGACACCCTTCGCTATGATTATTATCTCGACGATAACGTGGCGTTCGAGGCGTTTAAGGCGGGGGCTTTCGATTTTCGTGTGGAGAGCAGCGCAAAGAACTGGGCAACCCGCTATATCGGTAAAAATTTCACAAAAGGTTATATCGTCAAAGACGAACATAAAAATGAGTCCGCGCAGGATACCCGCTGGCTGGCATTTAATATCCAGCGCCCGGTATTTGCCGACCGCCGGGTACGTCAGGCCATCACCCTGGCCTTTGATTTTGAATGGATGAACAAAGCGCTGTTTTACGGGGCATACAGCCGTACCAACAGTTATTTCCAGAATACCGAATATGCCGCGCGCAACTACCCAAACGCCGACGAACTGGTCCTGCTGGCTCCGCTGAAAGCGGAACTGCCGCCAGAAGTGTTTACCACCGTGTTTGAACCGCCTGAGTCCGACGGCAAGGGCTTCGATCGCGATAATCTGTTAAAAGCCAGTACGCTGCTGGATGAAGCAGGCTGGGTGCTGAAAAATCAAAAACGCGTCAATGCGCAAACGGGTAAGCCGCTGAGTTTTGAGCTTTTGCTCTCCTCAGGCGCAAACAACCAGTGGGTGCTGCCCTTTAAACAGAATCTTGAACGACTGGGGATAACCCTGAATATCCGCCAGGTGGATAACGCGCAGATCACCAACCGCATGCGCAGCCGGGATTACGACATGATGCAACGCCTGTATGCGGCGCAACCGTGGCCCGGCACAGATCTGCAGATCACCTGGGATTCCCGCTATATTGATTCTTCCTACAATGCACCGGGCGTTAAAAGCCCGGCAGTGGATGCGCTGATCGCCAAAATCGTGGCAGCACAAGGTGATAAAGAGAAACTTGTGCCACTGGGTCGGGCGCTCGACAGAGTATTAACCTGGAATTATTACATGCTGCCCATGTGGTATATGGGCGAAGATCGCATTGCCTTCTGGAACAAATTCTCTCAGCCATCTGTGCGCCCTGTTTACACCCTGGGCTTTGACACATGGTGGTACGACGTCAATAAAGCCGCCAGACTCCCCGCTGAGCGGCGTTAAGGAACTACGATGGGTGCTTACCTGATCCGCCGTCTGCTGTTGGTTATCCCGACGCTGTGGGCCATCATCACCATTAACTTTTTTATCGTGCAAATCGCCCCTGGCGGCCCGGTCGATCAGGCGATCGCCGCCATTGAGTTTGGCAACACCAGCGGTATGCCTGGCGGCGGGGGCGAAGGTATGGGTGCAAGCCATGCCCGAACCGGCACAGGCAATATCAGCGAGAGCCAATACCGTGGCGGCCGCGGGCTGGACCCGGAGGTAATTGCCGAGATCGTCCATCGCTATGGCTTCGATAAACCGCTCCACGAGCGGTATTTCACCATGCTGTGGGACTACGTGCGTTTCGATTTTGGCGACAGCCTGTTTCGCAGCGCATCCGTCCTGACGCTGATTAAACAGAGCCTGCCCGTCTCCATCACGCTGGGACTCTGGGGAACGCTGATCATCTATCTGGTTTCCATTCCGCTGGGTATCCGTAAAGCCGTCTACAATGGCAGCCGTTTCGATATCTGGAGCAGCACGTTGATCATCATCGGTTACGCGATCCCGGCATTCTTGTTTGCCGTACTGCTGATCGTCTTTTTCGCCGGAGGGAGCTATTTCGACATCTTCCCGCTGCGTGGGTTAGTGTCCGCCGATTTCAGCACCCTGCCGTGGTATCAAAAAATCACAGACTATTTCTGGCATATTACCCTGCCAGTGCTCGCTACCGTGATTGGCGGTTTCGCAGCGCTAACCATGCTGACCAAGAACGCGTTCCTGGATGAGATCCGTAAACAGTATGTCGTCACCGCGCGCGCAAAAGGCGTCGGTGAGAAGCAGATCATGTGGAAGCACGTTTTCCGCAACGCCATGCTGCTGGTGATCGCCGGATTTCCGGCCACGTTCATCAGTATGTTTTTTACCGGCTCGCTGCTGATAGAAGTGATGTTTTCGCTGAACGGCCTGGGGCTGCTGGGCTATGAAGCAACCGTGTCGCGCGATTATCCGGTGATGTTTGGCACACTCTACATTTTCACCCTGATTGGCCTGCTGCTGAATATCATCAGTGATATCAGCTATACGCTGGTTGATCCCCGAATCGATTTTGAGGGCCGCTAATGCCGCGTTTAAGCCCCGTCAACCAGGCCCGCTGGGCTCGCTTTCGCCATAACCGCCGCGGTTACTGGTCGCTGTGGATTTTTGCCGTGCTGTTTGTATTAAGCCTGTGCTCTGAACTGATTGCCAACGATAAGCCCCTGCTGGTGCACTTTAATGACCGCTGGTATGTCCCCGTACTCACCCAGTACAGCGAGAGTGATTTTGGCGGCCCGTTTGCTACTCCGGCCGAGTATCAGGACCCGTGGCTACGCAACCAGATTGAACAGCACGGCTGGGCGCTCTGGGCACCGGTGCGTTTTGGCGCGAACAGCATTAACTATTCCACCGAGACTCCGTTCCCGTCGCCACCCTCACGGCAAAACTGGCTGGGCACAGATGCCAACGGCGGTGACGTGCTGGCGCGCATTCTTTACGGCACGCGGATCTCTATCCTCTTCGGGCTGATGCTGACGCTGTTTTCCAGCGTGATGGGCGTCGTGGCGGGTGCCGTTCAGGGCTATTACGGCGGTAAAATCGATCTCTGGGGACAGCGCGTGATTGAGGTCTGGTCCGGGATGCCGACCCTTTTCCTGATCATTTTGCTTTCAAGCGTAGTGCAACCTGATTTCTGGTGGCTACTGGGAATTACCGTCCTGTTCGGCTGGATGGCGTTGGTCGGCGTTGTCCGCGCTGAATTTCTGCGCACGCGAAATTTTGACTACATCCGTGCCGCTCAGGCGCTGGGCGTGAGCGATCGCGGAATTATCTTCCGCCATATGCTCCCTAACGCCGTGGTCGCCACCCTCACCTTCCTGCCATTTATTTTATGCAGTTCGATCACCACCTTGACCTCACTCGATTTTCTCGGTTTCGGGTTACCGCTCGGTTCACCATCGCTTGGTGAACTGCTGTTACAGGGAAAAAATAACCTTCAGGCTCCCTGGCTGGGGATTACCGCATTTCTTTCTGTGGCAGTGCTGCTCTCGCTGCTGATCTTTATTGGCGAAGCCGTGCGCGATGCCTTTGATCCCAACAAGGCGGTATGACATGACGCAACCCCTTCTCAGTATTGAAAATCTGTCCATTGCCTTTTCGAAGCAGGGTGAGACGCGCACGGTGGTCAATGATTTATCGCTGCAGATCCAGCGCGGCGAAACGCTGGCGCTGGTGGGTGAATCTGGCTCCGGCAAGAGCGTCTCGGCGCTCTCCGTGCTTCGCCTGCTCCCTTCCCCGCCGGTCCGTTATCCGCAAGGGGATATTCTTTTTCACGGCAGTTCACTGCTTCATGCCGACGAACAGACTCTGCGCGGGGTCCGCGGCAATAAGATTGCCATGATTTTCCAGGAGCCGATGGTATCGCTCAACCCGCTGCATACCCTTGAGAAGCAGCTCTACGAAGTGCTTTCCTTGCACCGGGGTATGCGCAAAGAGGCGGCACGGGGCGAAATACTGGATTGTCTTGAACGTACCGGCATACGCAATGCAGCAAAGCGGCTGAGTGATTTCCCACACCAGCTTTCCGGCGGTGAGCGCCAGCGCGTGATGATTGCGATGGCGCTGCTCACACGCCCTGAACTGTTGATTGCCGATGAACCTACAACAGCACTGGACGTCACCGTGCAGGCGCAGATCCTGCAATTGCTGCGCGAGTTGCGCGATGAGCTCAACATGAGCCTGCTGTTCATCACCCATAACCTGAGCATCGTCAGGAAACTGGCGGACAGCGTGGCCGTCATGCAAAACGGGCAATGCGTTGAACAAAACAGAGCGGCCCCCTTGCTGAGCGCCCCTCAGCACCCGTATACGCGGCGTTTGCTCGACAGTGAACCGTCTGGCGATCCGGTGCCTTTGTCTGAAAACAGTACACCGTTGCTGCGCGTTGAAGATCTGGCCGTTTCGTTTCCCATCCGCAAAGGTATTTTTCGCCGCGTCGTTGATCAGAACCCGGTTCTGAAAAATATCAGCTTTACCCTGCGTCCCGGTGAATCACTCGGGCTGGTAGGCGAGTCCGGTTCAGGCAAAAGCACGACCGGTCTGGCATTGCTGCGCTTAATCGCCTCACAAGGGCACATTCTTTTCGATGATTTGCCTCTGCACAGCTGGGATCGCCGCCAGATGCTTCCCGTGCGCCCGCGCATGCAGGTCGTATTTCAGGACCCAAACTCCTCGCTCAATCCACGGCTCAGCGTTTTGCAGATTGTTGAAGAGGGGCTACGAGTACACCGCCCGGCGCTCACGGCCCAGCAGCGCGAAGAGGAAGTGATGCGGGTGATGGTGGAAGTGGGTTTAGATCCCGATACGCGGCACCGCTACCCTGCCGAATTTTCCGGCGGACAGCGTCAGCGCATTGCCATTGCTCGTGCGCTGATCCTGAAACCAGAGTTAATCATACTGGATGAACCGACCTCGTCACTGGACAGAACCGTCCAGGCGCAAATCCTGGCGCTATTAAAAGGGTTACAGGCGAAACACCGGCTGGCCTATATCTTTATCAGCCACGATCTCCAGGTGGTACGCGCTTTGTGTCATCAGGTGATTGTGTTACGGCAGGGAGAGGTAGTCGAGCAGGGTGAGTGCCAGCGCGTATTCGCTGCACCGACGCAGAATTACACGCGCCAGCTATTAACGTCCGGCTAGCGCTCAGAAAGGATATTGACCAGAGAACGGCTCGGCAATTGCTACGCCAAAGTTTTTCAGACGGCAGGTCGCAGCGAACTCGTCCTGGCTGTTCACAAACAGGCAAGGCTCGCCTTCACACTCCAGCACGGAGCTGTCCACTTCAATATCCGTCAGCGCCTGGCTGAGGCGCTCCATTACTGGCCACGCATCTTCATCGCTCGGGCTCAGCAGCTTGAGCGCGACCAGACAATTTTCGCAACCTGGAGCGCTTTGCGGAATCGGTTCAACCTTCGAACCTGCAAAACCCGCCGACCAGCGATAGCTCTGTGGCAAGCGATGGACAATGGAGAGTTGTAATGTATTCACGTTCGTTCCCCGGAAGCAAATTTACTTCACAATTTATTTACATTTATAGTAACACATCATCGCTAACCTGCACTATGAAGAGCTTTTTTACAGGCGTTACAGGTTCGCGTCGGCGCTATATGTACCCGTTTCTGCGATCTAACTCAACCTTTTTAAATACAATGATGTGACTTTTTACACAAATAGATTTTACATAAAAGAAACAAACACAGGGTAAACGAACGGAGGTTTGGTTGATATGCATCAACAAAAAGGCCCGATTCGGGCCTCAGGTGTTCTTTAGTTAGCCGCTTTTCGCGGCCGACTGGCGTAAAGATAGAAGAGAATGGAGCTGGTTGCGCAGAATGCAATCGCCCATAGCATCGGCCAGGCCGTGTTAAAGGTCGCCATAGAAAGCAGCGCGCCAACGATCGCACCAATCCCGAAGCGGAACGTCCCCGCCAGCGATGAAGCGGTTCCCGCCATGTGCGGGAACTCATCGAGGATCACCGCCATCGCATTGGATGAGACCATCGACACACAGCCGACAAACGCCGCAACACCCACCACCAGGGCCCAGAAGCCCACACCGAAAAACGCGCTCACGACCAGCCAGATAGCCATCACAAACTGGACCCACAGCCCGGCACGAAACATGTTGATCGCCCCGACCCTGCGAACAAAGCGGCTGTTAATGATGGTCATGACAAACAGGAACACGATATTCAGCGCAAAGTAGTAGCCAAAGTGCTGGGGCGAAACGTGGTTCAGTTCAATGTAGACAAACGGCCCCGCGCTGAGGAAGGAGAACATCCCGGCAAAGCTGAAGCCGCTCGCCAGAATGTAGCTCAACACGCGCTTATGGCGAAACAGCGAGGCGAAGTTCCCCATGGTGGTACGAATGTGGAATTTCTGTCGGCGCTCGACGGGCAGCGTCTCATCAATAAAGAAGAAGATCATTGCCGACGCCAGCAGAGCCGCAATCGCCAGTATCCAGAAAATCGCATGCCAGCTGAACCACACCAGTACGGCACCGCCGACCATCGGTGCCACCAGCGGTGCAATGGTCGTCACCAGCATGACAAACGACATCATGCGAGAGAACTCTTCCTTCGGGTAAACATCACGCATCAGGGCGTTTATCACCACGCTCGCCGCTGCCGCCGCCAGACCGTGGAAGAAACGCATAACGATCAGTTGATCGATACTCTGCGCCAGCGCACAGGCTACTGCCGCTCCAGCAAAGACCAGCGTACCGCCCAGAATAACCGGTTTACGGCCGAGGCTGTCGGCCATCGGGCCGTACAATAGCTGACCAATAGCGAAACCGAGAATATAGGTGCTGAGCGTCATCTGCGCGCTGCCCGCCGGGACGCCAAACTGCGCGGAGATCACCGGCAGTGCAGGCAAATACATATCGATAGACAGCGGCATCAACATGGCCAGCAGGCCAAGGATGAAGACGATTTTGAACGACGAGTGTGGCCTGGTGGTCACAGAGTTCTCCTGAAATTAGCGTGAAGTCAGACCAACGCTGGCGATCTCTTCTTCTGTCAGCGGGCGATATTCGCCAGGCTCCAGGTCGGGATCGAGTTCAATCGCACCAATACGTTCACGATGCAGACCTGTAACGTGGTTACCCACTGCGGCAAACATACGTTTTACCTGGTGGTAGCGCCCTTCGCTGATGGTCAGACGGACTTCCGTCGGCGTGATAACCTCAAGCACCGCCGGTTTGGTCAGATCTTTTTCATTGTGCAACTGAACGCCTTTAGCGAATTGCGCAGCCGTATCATCCGATACCGGCGATTCCAGCGTGACCAGATAGGTTTTCTCGCAGTGATGACGCGGAGACGTAATGCGATGCGACCATTGGCCATCATCGGTCATCAGCACCAGACCGGTGGTATCGATATCCAGACGTCCTGCCGCGTGCAGTTTGTGTGCAACCGGCTCGTCGAGAAAATAGAGGACTGTCGGGTGATCCGGGTCGTCCGTTGAGCAGACGTACCCTTCCGGTTTGTTAAGCATGAAGTAACGCGGGCCATGCTGCTGGGTCAGCGGGTTGCCGTCATACTCAACCTGATGCTCAGGCTGGAGTTTGAACGCGGTGTCTTTCACAATGTCGCCATCCACGGTAACGCGGCTGGCGCGAATTTCACGCCCGGCAATAGCGCGGCTTACGCCGAGTTGCTGAGCGATAAACTTATCAAGTCGCATGAAATCTTTTTAGCCTTAATGGTGCTGGAAGCGGGCAACGCCCGAAAAAGAAGCAGTCAGGAACGGTTCAGTATAATGGTCTGGTTGCGTCACTCAAGGGAAAAAGTTTCGTGGCATACTATATGCGAAATAACTAAACCGAGAACCCATGACTTTTACACTTCGTCCCTATCAGCAGGAAGCCGTCGACGCGACCCTCGCCTGGTTCCGTAAACACCGGGAACCGGCGGCAATTGTGCTCCCGACCGGTGCAGGCAAAAGCCTGGTGATCGCCGAACTGGCACGCCTGGCACGTGGACGCGTGCTGGTACTGGCGCATGTTAAAGAGCTGGTGGCGCAAAACCACGCCAAATATTGTGCGCTTGGGCTGGAGGCTGATATTTTTGCCGCCGGACTAAAACGTAAAGAGAGCCACGGCAAAGTGGTGTTTGGCAGCGTGCAGTCGGTTGCCCGCAATCTGGAACAGTTTCGCAGCGAGTTCTCATTGCTGATTGTCGACGAGTGCCACCGTATCAGCGATGACGACGACAGCCAGTATCAGCAAATCCTCACCCACCTGAAAGAGGTGAACCCTCACTTACGCCTGCTCGGCCTGACGGCCACGCCCTTTCGCCTGGGTAAAGGCTGGATTTATCGCTTCCATTATCACGGCATGGTGCGCGGAGACGAGAAGGCGCTATTCAGCGACTGTATTTATGAGCTTCCACTGCGCTACATGATTAAGCATGGCTACCTGACGCCCCCGGAGCGCCTGGATATGCCGGTGGTCCAGTACGACTTCAGCCGTCTGCAGGCGCAAAGCAACGGCTTATTCAGTGAAGCGGACCTTAATCAGGAGCTGAAAAAACAGCAGCGCATCACGCCGCACATCGTCAGCCAGATCGAAGAGTTTGCCCAGACGCGCAAAGGCGTGATGATTTTTGCTGCCACCGTTGAACACGCACGAGAAATCACCGGCTTATTACCCGCTGACGACGCGGCGCTGATCACCGGCGAAACGCCCGGCCCGGAGCGCGACGCGCTGATTGACGCCTTTAAAGCGCAACAGTTTCGCTATCTGGTGAATGTCTCGGTGTTAACCACCGGCTTTGACGCCCCTCACGTCGACCTGATTGCTATTCTGCGCCCAACCGAATCCGTCAGCCTTTATCAGCAGATTGTCGGGCGCGGCCTGCGGCTGGCTCCAGGGAAAACGGACTGCCTGATTCTGGATTACGCGGGTAACCCGCACGATCTCTACTCTCCTGAAGTTGGCACGCCGAAAGGCAAAAGTGACAACGTCCCCGTTCAGGTGTTTTGTCCCGCCTGCGGGTTTGCTAACACCTTCTGGGGCAAAACCACCGCCGACGGTACGCTGATTGAACACTTTGGCCGCCGCTGTCAGGGCTGGTTTGAAGACGATGAAGGGCATCGCGAACAGTGTGATTTCCGTTTCCGTTTTAAAAACTGCCCGCACTGTAACGCCGAAAACGACATAGCCGCCCGCCGTTGCCGGGCGTGCGACACGGTGCTGGTCGACCCGGACGACATGCTGAAAGCGGCGCTGAAGCTGAAAGATGCGCTGGTGCTGCGCTGTTCCGGCATGGCGCTGCAGCCCGGCGCGGATGAGAAAGGCGAGTGGCTGAAAATTACCTATTACGACGAGGACGGTGCAGACGTTAGCGAACGGTTCAGGGTGCAAACGCCTGCCCAGAGAACGGCTTTCGAGCAGCTCTTTATCCGCCCACATACCCGCACACCAGGCGTGCCGCTACGCTGGATAACCGTTGCGGATATCGTGCATCAACAGCTATTACTGCGCCACCCTGATTTCGTGGTGGCGCGTAAGAAAGGCCAGTTCTGGCAGGTACGGGAAAAGGTCTTTGACTACGAAGGCCGTTTTCGCCGGGCGAACGAACTGCGCTAGTGAGGTATGTCGCCGTAATTCATGGCGCTCAGATCGTCAATCAGGCCGGGTCCGGCGGGCTGCCATCCCAGACGTTTTTGTGTCCAGGCTCCACTGGCGCGAAGATCCAGCTTTGCGAAAGCGGCAAACCAGCCAAAGTAGTCTCCGGCCTCTTCTTTTGACAAGGAGAGCGTCGGTAGCCCCATGCCAGCCGCAACGGTCTGCGCAATCATTCTGGACGCGATAGCTTCCTCAGCAACGGCATGATAGCGTTCCCCGCGCGTCCCCTTTTCCAGCACGAGGCAATACAGCCGGGCCACGTCATTCACATGAGCCGCTGACCAGCTATTCATCCCCTCTTCAATCCAGGCTGCGCTGCCTTTTTCGCGACAGAGCTGGATATAATAAGAGATCAGCCCCTGCCGACGCGTGTCATGAACCTGTGGCAGGCGCACCACGCGAACATCCACGCCTTTTTCGAGAGCCGCGTTTCCCGCCTGTTCAGAGGCAATACGCGGGTTAGGATGGTTGCGGTTAAAAATCGACTCCGTCGCAGGCTGCCCGTTTTCCGGATCGCCCATACCGGTCCCGGAGGTAATGATCAATGGCCGGTCAGACCCCGCAAGCGCAGAGCTTAGCGTGGCGATCACCCGGCTATCTTTTTCACAGTTAGCCACAAAGCGGCTGAAATCATGATCAAACGCGGTATGGATCACCGTATCTGCACGTTCCACAGCAGGCAAAAGGGTATCGGGTTCATCAATCGTACCGAGGTGGATCTCAATACCTGCCTCACGTAACCGTTCTGCACTTTCCTGCGATCGCGCAAGGCCAATCACCTGGTGCCCATTACGCTTAAGTTCTTCAGCAATACGTGAACCGATAAATCCCGTCGCTCCGGTTAAAAAAAGACGCATAACGTACCTCCTGATAAATGTCACAGGTACGTTAACGCTCTCTCCTGATACTATAAAAGTAGTGAGATTATCGTGGTATACGAATTAACAGGCTAACCATGACTGATGAAAAGCATAATGCGCCCGGTGAATTTCTTAAGGCCTGCCGATTGCGCCTTGATCCTGCCTCTTTTGGTTTTTTAACCGGACGTCGCCGCACGCCAGGTTTACGTCGTGAAGAGGTCGCGCAACTGGCCAATATCAGCCCGACCTGGTACACATGGCTTGAACAGGGTCGCGGTGGTGCACCGTCGAAGGAGGTGCTTAATCGCATCGCCTCAGGACTACGCTTAACCGCCCCTGAGCGGGAGCATCTCTTTATCCTTGCATTCGGACATCCTCCCGAAAATCATTTTCGTGGGCCAGATTCCATTACGCCGCGTCTGCAGCGCGTACTGGACGCAATGCCGGATAGCCCTGCCATTATTAAGAATGTTGCATGGGATGTGATTGCCTGGAACCGTGCAGCCGCGGTGGTACTCACCGATTACGGTGCCCTGCCCCGCGAGAAACGCAATATTCTGCGACTGATGTTTAGCGACAGCCGGGCGCGATCTATCCAGAAAGAGTGGGAAAGCGTGGCAAGTGTAGTCGTTAACGCGTTTCGTGCCGATGTTGCCCGTGCGGGGAAATTTCACAACACAGAACAGCTTATCGAAGAACTTTCACTCGCCAGCCCGGAATTTGCCGCGTTGTGGAGCCGCAACGATGTCGCCGGACATGCGGAGGGGGTAAAACATCTTCGTCATCCGCAACTGGATGATATTGCGCTGGAGTTTTCAACCTTCATCATTGAGGGGCGACCAGATTTAACCATGATGGTTTTCAATCCGGCGGATGATGAGAGCCAGCAGCGTATCCGGCAGTGGCTTAACGCGCATCCGGCTGTCTAACCATACGTTTTGATTGCCCTGCGGGAGATTGGGGGCTATAATGCCGCCCGCTTTTGCATCCGCAAAGCAGAACACTCACCTGCTGCTGGGTCGCCTGTAGTAGGGTTTTAAATACAGAGAGAAATCAATGTTCACTATCGAAGCAGAAGTACGTAACGTGCAGGGTAAGGGTGCGAGCCGCCGCCTGCGTAACGCTAACAAGTTCCCGGCTATCGTTTACGGTGGCGAAGCTGCTCCAGTTGCTATCGAACTGGATCACGACAAAGTGTGGAACATGCAGAACAAAGCTGAATTCTACAGCGAAGTTCTGACCATCGTTGTTGGCGGTAAAGAAGAAAAAGTGAAAGTTCAGGCTGTTCAGCGTCACGCGTTCAAGCCAAAACTGACTCACATCGACTTCGTTCGCGCGTAATCGCAAACCTGTCGAGAAAAACCCCGCTTCTGCGGGGTTTTTTTATGGCAGTTATTTCCCGCCAGAGGTACGACGCTGCAGCTGATCGCGCAGGTTTGGCGGCGTGCCTTTAATGGTCAGCGGGTCGGTGGCCGGGTCCCAGACAATACGTTCCCCCAGCAGCATGGCATCAAAGCTAATCGTTAACCCGCCG
>OJJJ01000049.1_pt1 | contig 87490 bp, 82 predicted proteins | sample 1596311 | NCBI WGS metagenome assembly OJJJ01 (sample SAMEA4350140, study PRJEB24818) | metagenome | biome: human; feature: gut; material: faeces | place: Denmark | collected 2013-09
GAGCACAAGATGGAACAGATTACTGTGGTGATTGGCGATCGTCTGGGTAAAGGCCAGAAAGTGGCGGCAGGCGTTGAGAAAGCAGGCGGACGTGCGGTCGTGGTACCGGGCGTGGCGGCAGATATGAAGCTGGGTGACATGATGAAAGCGGAAAACGCCACCTTTGGCATTTCGTTTTGCGGCAGCGGCGGCGCGGGGGCTATCACCGCGCAGACCAAATATGGTTACAAAGCCAAATACGGTATGCGTTCGGTTGAAGAGGGCGTCACCGCCATCAACGAAGGTTGTAACGTGCTGGGATTCGGCTTTATGGACAAAGAAGAGCTCGGCGAGCGCCTGGTGCAGGCGTGGCAAAAGAAATACGGCGCTTAAGCATGAAAGAGCAATTCACCACAACGGTGAGAGTCACGGGTAAGGGTGACGCCAAAGCGCGCGCCTTTGCCGATGCCCTGAACCACGTTCAGGCCGCGGTGATGAAAGGGTCACCGCATATCTTACTGCGTATTGAGCCACAGGATGTGCAGGTTGTTCAAGCGCGTGAAACGGTGCGTAAAGAGGCGTTCTTATTCCTCTTTTTGCGCCGCGAAAGACGCACTTTCAGCGTGGAGCTGGATGTGACCGTCAACGTGACTGCCATCAATCTTGAGAAGGTGGATTTCGTCACGCAACGCTGATTCACTATTAAAAGGCATAATTATGTTCCTGATAATATTAATAAAATCGCTCATCATCGGCGCGCTGGTTGGCGTAGGTGTCGGCGCTGGGGCTGCACGCATGTTTCATGCGCCTACCTCTCAGGGGATGGGCGCGTTTCGTACTCTGGGGGAGCTGAATTCCTGTGAAGGGGATCCTGCTTCTCACTTCTCATTCGGCCTGGGCTTCTTCTTTAACGCCTGGGCTTCATCCGTTGCGGCGGGGGCGTTCACGCAGGACGTTGACCACCGCATCATCCCTAACTGGGGTGCGGCGGCATTGATGCTTAAAAACCGTAATGTCGGTGAAACGCTGCATGACCCCAGACGCATGGCGATTGCCTGCGGTGTCATCGGCATGATTGTCGTCACCTTCCTGAATCTCACCGCGTCATCCGTACCGGCGGCGCTGCAGGTTACTGCCGTGAAGGTGCTGGTACCGGCGGCAAACCTGCTGGTCAACACCGTGATGCCGGTGATCTTCTGGCTGGCGGCGATTGATGCCGGCAAGAAATCAGGCTTCTGGGCGACCGTCTTTGGTGGCGCGGCGCAGCTGATTATGGGCAACGCCGTACCGGGTCTGGTACTCGGTATTTTGATTGGTAAAGGCGTCGAAGAGAGCGGCTGGAACCACGTCACTAAAGTGATGATGGTGGCTATCGTCGCACTGTTCGTGCTGAGCGGTTTCTTCCGCGGCTTCGATATGAAGATGATCGAATCCTTCCATCTGACCGTGCCGAACTGGCTGGAACTGATCCACAACTCACTCAGCGGCAAGTAACGGAGGCCACAATGGAACAGAATAAAGGTTTTTGGTTCGCCGACTGGTCGTTCCCGATCTTCGTGGGCCTGCTCTCCTCCGGCGTCTTTGCCGGCACGCACATGTACTACCTGTATGGCATCGGTGCGTTTAACGAAGTGGCCTTTGTGGCAATGCTGAAAGCGGGAATGGACACCGGTTCTTACGGGGCGGTAGCGGCGTTTGGTGCGAGCTTCCTGTTTGCCCGCATTATTGAAGGTTCGCTGGTGGGTATCCTGGACATCGGCGGGGCCATCCAGACCGGCGTTGGTTTGGGCGTGCCGGCACTGCTGCTGGGGGCTGGCATTATTTTCCCGGTCGCTAACTTTGCTGCCTCGCTGGTCACCGGTCTGGTGATTGGCCTGGCAATTGGCTACATCATCATTCTGGCGCGTAAGTTCACCATCAATCAGAGTGATTCGACCTACGGGGCGGACGTGATGATGGGAGCCGGTAACGCCTCAGGTCGCTTCCTTGGACCGCTGATCATCCTCAGCGCGATGACGGCTTCCATCCCTATCGGCGTCGGTTCTCTGGCCGGGGCGCTGCTGTTTTACCTGTGGCAGAAACCGATCACCGGCGGTGCGATCCTTGGGGCCATGATCCTCGGTTCCATCTTCCCGATTGCGATTAGCTAATTGCCTGATGGCGCTGCGCTTATCAGGCCTACAGCATCGTACTCGTTGTAGGCCTGATAAGACATTTATGTCGCCATCCGGCAACCGATTTCCTCTTTCTACAGGAGAGTGTGATGTTTGATTTACTCCTGCGCCATGCGCGTCTGGTAGACGATACGGTGAGCGATATTGCGGTCAAGGACGGCAAAATTGCGGCGCTGGGCGAGATAACCGATCCGGCGGTGAAAACTGTCGATTTACGCGGTGAGTGCTACGTCAGCGCCGGGTGGATTGATTCTCACGTCCACTGCTACCCGAAATCCCCGATTTATCATGACCAGCCCGACAGCATCGGGATTGCCACCGGCGTCACCACGGTGGTGGATGCCGGTAGCACCGGCGCTGATGATATTGATGATTTCTATACCTTAACCCGTGAAGCGACCACCGATGTTTATGCCTTGCTGAATATTTCCCGCGTGGGGCTGATTGCGCAAAACGAGCTGGCTAATATGGCTAATATCGACGCTGACGCGGTGAAGCAGGCGGTGCAACGTCACCCGGATTTTATTGTCGGCCTGAAGGCGCGAATGAGCAGCAGCGTGGTCGGCGAAAATGGCATTACCCCGCTGGACTACGCCAAAACCATGCAAGCGCAGAATGGTGACCTGCCGCTAATGGTGCACATCGGTAACAACCCGCCGGATCTGGATGAGGTAGCCGAACGCCTGACGGCGGGCGACATTATTACCCACTGCTATAACGGTAAACCGAACCGTATTCTGACGCCAGAAGGCGAACTGCGGGCCTCGGTGACGCGGGCGATTTCGCGCGGCGTACGCCTCGATGTCGGACACGGTACCGCCAGCCTGAGCTTTGCGGTGGCGAAACGCGCTATTAGCTTAGGTATTTTGCCGCACACCATCAGCTCAGACATTTACTGCCGCAACCGCATCAGTGGCCCGGTGCATTCGCTGGCGAATGTAATGTCGAAATTTCTCGCCATCGGTATGTCGCTCCCGCAGGTCATCGAGTGCGTGACCGCCAGTGCCGCCGACGGCCTGCACCTGAAAAATAAAGGCCGACTTCAGGTCGGTCTGGATGCCGATCTCACCCTCTTTACGCTGAAGCGCCAGCCCGCCGTGCTGGTCGATGCCGAAAACGACAGCCTGCAGGCTGAACAACTGCTGGTACCGCTTGCTGCAATACGTGCAGGCAAGGGCTATATGACCGAACAAGGGAGCGCGGAACATGCCTTCGATTTTTGAGAAATACCATTTAAAACAGGTTATTAATACCTCTGGGCGCATGACGGCGCTTGGGGTCTCTACGCCACGACCCGAAGTGGTACAGGCCGCGATGGCGGGGATGAATCAGTACTTCGAAATGAAAGATCTGGTCAATAAAACCGGAGACTACATCGCGAAGTTGCTCGAGGTGGAAGGCGCCACGGTGGTGTCCTGTGCCTCTGCGGGGATTGCCCTGTCAGTGGCGGCTGTGCTGGTAAAAGACAGCGACTGGCTGCTGGAAAACCTGCACGCCACGCCAATCGACAACAACGAAATCGTGCTGCCTCGCGGCCATAACGTCAACTTTGGCGCACCGGTTGGCAGCATGGTGGCGCTTGGCGGCGGCAAGTTAGTCGAGGCCGGCTACGCCAATGAATGCTCGGCGGCGCAGCTGACAGCCGCCATCTCGCCGCGCACGGCGGCCATTCTGTATATCAAATCGCACCACTGCGTACAAAAAAGCATGCTCAGCGTAGAGCAGGCCGCCGTGGTCGCACGTACGCATAATCTTCCGCTGATTGTGGATGCGGCGGCGGAAGAAGATTTGCAGTGCTACTACCGTGTCGGTGCGGACCTGGTGATTTACAGCGGCGCCAAGGCGATCGAAGGGCCAACCAGCGGCCTGGTGATTGGTAAAACACAGTATGTGGAGTGGGTGAAACGCCAGACGGCGGGCATTGGCCGGGCGATGAAGGTCGGTAAAGAGGGCATTCTCGGGCTGACCTGCGCCATCGAACTGTACCTCAGCGCGCAGAAAGAGAGCGGCGCGGAGATGGTCGAAAAAATGACGCCGTTTATTAATACGCTGAATACCTTCAATGGCGTCAGTGCGCGCGTGGTGTGGGATAGCGCAGGGCGCGACATTGCACGTACCGAAATTAAGTTTGACGAAGCGGTAACCGGGATCGCCACCGGCGAGCTGGTTGAGGCGCTTAAGCAGGGCGAGTATGCGATCTACTTCCGTGGCTACAAAGCCAACGAAGGTATTATTGAAGCGGACGTGCGCAGTGTAGACCGCGCGCAGTTGGAGATAGTGGCGCGTCGTATTGCGGACGTGACCGGGCAGGAGAAAAAAGCATGAAACTGACGCCTGATTTTTATCGCGATCGCGTCTGTCTGAACGTGCTGGCGGGGTCAAAAGAGAACGCCAGCGATATTTACGCGGCGGCCGAAGGCCATGTGCTGGTCGGCGTGCTGTCCAAAAATTACCCGAGCGTTGAAAGCGCGGTGGCGGATATGCGTGAATACGCGGCGCTTATCGACAATGCGCTGTCCGTTGGTCTCGGGGCGGGCGATCCGAACCAGTCGGCGATGGTCAGTGAAATTTCCCGTCAGGTGCAGCCGCAGCACGTCAATCAGGTGTTTACCGGCGTGGCGACCAGTCGGGCGCTGCTGGGGCAATCTCAAACGGTGGTCAACGGTCTGGTTTCGCCAACCGGTACGCCGGGTTGGGTGAAGATCTCCACCGGCCCGCTCAGCAGCCAGTCAGCAGATGGCGTGGTACCGGTGGCAACCGCCATTGCACTGCTGAAAGACATGGGCGGCAGCTCGATTAAATATTTTCCGATGGGTGGTCTGCAATGCCGCGACGAATATCAGGCGGTGGCTGAAGCCTGCGCCCGGCATGACTTCTGGCTGGAGCCTACGGGCGGTATCGACCTGGACAACTTTACTGAGATTCTGCAGATTGCCCTTGATGCCGGCGTGAGCAAAATCATTCCTCACATTTATAGTTCTATTATTGATAAGGTGAGCGGCAACACCCGGCCTGACGATGTGCGCCAGCTGCTGGCAATGACCCGGGCCTGCGTAGGTTAACTGACTAGTGAGGAAACTGACGTGCGATTCCCCAACCAACGTTTAGCGCAGCTGTTTGGCATGCTGCAAAGCGAGGCGCTGCCGCAGGATGAGCTGGCGCAGCGGTTGTCGGTTTCCACACGCACGGTCAGGGCGGATATTACCGCGCTGAACGCGCTTCTCACCCCGTATGGCGCGCAGTTTGTCCTTAGCCGGGGCAACGGTTATCAGTTGAACATTGACGATCCGGCACGCTACCAGACGTTACAAACGCAGCAGCCCGAGCGGTTGCTGTGCATTCCGCGTACCAGCCAGGAACGGGTACACTGGCTGGTGGTTCGTTTTCTGACATCGGCTTTTTCGCTGAAGCTGGAAGATTTAGCTGATGAATGGTTCATCAGCCGGGCGACGCTGCAAAACGACATGGCAGACGTGCGTGAGCACCTGCAACGCTATCGACTGACGCTGGAAACGCGCCCCCGACATGGGATGAAGCTGTTTGGCAGTGAGATGGCGATCCGCGCCTGTCTGACCGATCTTCTGTGGACGCTGGCGCAGCAGGACCCGGCCCATCCACTGGTGATTGAAGAGGCGCTAAATGCGGGCGTCCCGCAACAGCTGCAGCCGGTTTTACAGGATATTTTTACCCGCTTTCATATTCGCCTGACCGACGAAGGTGAACTCTTTCTGCGCTTATATTGTGCGGTGGCGGTACGCCGGATTAGCGAGGGCTATCCGCTGCCGGAATTTACCGCAGAAGAGGTGGAACATGAGGTGTGCCTGGCGACGCGGGAAATTGCTTCAGTCCTGCACCAGCTGGCAGACAAACCGCTCTCCGTGTTTGAGGAGAACTGGCTGAAGGTACATATCGCCGCCCGTCAGGTACAGGATATCGCCCCCAGCGCGATTAACGCCGATGATGACGAAGCGCTGGTCAATTACATCCTGCGTTTTATCAACACCCAGTACAATTACAACCTGATGAACGATCGGCAACTGCATGCCGATCTACTGACTCATATTAAGACCATGATCACCCGGGTACGCTACCAGATCATGATCCCCAATCCGCTGCTGGAAAATATTAAACAGCACTATCCGATGGCATGGGACATGACGCTGGCCGCCGTGTCGGGGTGGGGGAAATACACCCCGTATACCATTAGCGAAAATGAGATTGGCTTCCTCGTGCTGCACATTGGCGTTGGGCTGGAACGTAGTTACAACATTGGTTACCAGCGACAGCCTCGTGTGCTGTTGGTTTGCGACGCAGGAAACGCCATGGCGCGCATGATTGAAGCGGTGCTGGCGCGTAAATATCCGCAGATTGAGATTGTCGGCACCGTGACGCTGCGCGACTACGAGCAACGGGACGCCATCAGCGAAGACTTCGTGATTTCTACTGCGCGAATAAATGAAAAAGATAAGCCCGTGGTGATGATCGCCCCGTTCCCCACTGATTATCAGCTGGAGCAAATTGGTAAGCTGGTGCTGGTGGATCGCACCCGCCCGTGGATGCTGAACAAGTTCTTCGACGCCGCCCATTTTCGCATTATTGACGAACCGATGGATCAACAGACGCTGTTCAACACGTTATGCGGCCAGCTGCACGATGAAGGCTTTGTCGATGCGGAGTTTCTCGACTCCGTCGTTGAGCGCGAGGCCATCGTCAGCACCTTGCTGGGTGACAGTATTGCCCTGCCGCACTCCCTCGGTTTGCTGGCTAAAAAAACGGTGGTCTATACGGTGCTCGCCCCGCAGGGCATCGCCTGGGGAGACGAAACCGCACACGTGATCTTCTTGCTGGCCATCAGTAAAAGCGAGTATGAAGAAGCGATGGCCATCTACGATATTTTCGTCACCTTCCTGCGTGAACGCGCCATGACGCGGCTCTGTGCGTGTCAGAATTTTACCGAGTTCAAAACGGTCGCCATGGAGTGCGTCAGTCGTTTTTGAGAGGTGTTATCCATAATTCGATGTAATGCGAATGTAATGCTAAACTGCATTACACATTCGATTCTACCGGAGGCATAATGGCCACGCTGAACGTCCGTCTGGATGACAAACTCAAAAATGAGGCTTATGCCGTGCTGGATAAACTGAACATTACTCCAACGGAAGCCGTGCGATTACTGTTCCAGTACGTCGCGGAAACGGGGCGCATGCCAGTGAAAACCGTCACTCTTAGCGATAGTGAAGATGCACTGATTCAGACAGTTCGGGAGAGGCTGTCTAGTCCGCAAAAGGGAATCAAGATTAGTCTGGATGACTTATGAACTGGAATTCGACCCGAGGGCCTTAAAAGAGTGGCATAAGCTGGGCGATACAGTGAAGGCTCAGCTTAAGAAAAAGTTGGCTGATGTGCTATTGAACCCCAGAATTGACTCTGCCTGTTTAAACGGTCTTCCTGACTGCTATAAAATTAAGCTTAAATCGTCCGGCTATCGTCTGGTGTACCAGGTTCGGGATGAAGTTGTGATTGTGTTTGTTGTCGCGGTAGGCAAGCGAGAACATTCAGCCGTCTATCACGATGCAAACAAACGGCTTTAGCGATCATCGCAAGTGATGTACCACCTGGTTGCTGCTGCCGCGCCAGATCAGCGCCGGGTCTTTAAGATCCTGCACAAATTTGCCATCGACCAGCACGTTGATGAGATCGACCACCTGCATTTGCGCGGCGTTGAGTTCATCAAGCTTGTAGCCGGTCCATACCCAGATGTCTTTCCCCGGACACTCCGCATGAATGCGTTGCACCAGTTTCAGGATATCCGGCACGTTTTGCGGATGTAGCGGATCGCCGCCGGACAGCGAGATCCCCTGGCGAGGGATCCGCGTATCGTTGAGATCGGCAATGATCTTATCTTCCATCTCTTTGGTAAACGGCTCGCCGGAGTTCAGACGCCAGGTGCTTTTGTTATAGCAGCCGGGGCATTCATGCACGCACCCAGAGACAAACAGGGTGCAGCGTGTACCGGGGCCGTTGACGATGTCGACGGGGTAATATTGATGATATCGCATAGAGGATGTCCAGAAAGAATGTAGGCCGGATAAGGTGCTTGCACCGCCATCCGGCAACATTGTGATGCCTGATGGCGACGCGATTGCGTCTTATCAGGCCTACGGTCTTTGCAAACGGAAATTAACCGAGCTGCCCGTTACCTAAGTGCTTCACGCGGCGCTTCACTTCTTCCTGCTTACCGGCGTTAAACGGACGTGCGTCCGGGCTGCCTAAATAACCGCAGACGCGACGGGTGACTGACACGCGAGCAGCGTCGTGGTTACCGCATTTCGGGCAGGTGAAGCCTTTGCTGGTGCATTCGAATTCACCGGTAAAGCCGCACTCGTAGCACTCATCGATCGGTGTGTTGGTTCCGTAATACGGCACGTGCTGATAGCTGTAATCCCAGACGTCTTCCAGTGCTTTCAGGTTGTGCTGAATGTTCGGGTACTCGCCGTAGCAAATGAAGCCGCCGTTCGCCAGCGGCGGATACGGTGCTTCGAAATCGATTTTGTCGTACGGGTTAACCTTTTTCTCCACGTCGAGGTGGAAGCTGTTGGTGTAGTAGCCCTTGTCGGTCACGCCCGGCACTACGCCAAACTCGGCGGTATCCAGACGGCAGAAGCGGTCGCACAGGTTTTCACTTGGCGTGCTGTACAGGCTGAAGCCATAGCCGGTTTCGTCTTTCCATTGATCGACGGCCTGACGCAGGCGTTCAACAATGGCGATGCCTTTGGCGCGAAGCTGCTCGCTGTCGTACATATGCTTTTCGCCAAACAGCGCGTTGATGGTCTCGTGAATACCGATGTAGCCCAGAGAGATCGACGCCCGGCCGTTTTTAAAGATTTCAGACACATCATCGTCGGCTTTCAGACGCACGCCGCAGGCACCTTCCATATACAGGATTGGCGCCACGCGCGCTTTTACGCCTTCCAGACGCGCGATACGGGTCATCAGCGCTTTGCGCGCCAGCACCAGGCGATCGTCGAGCAGTTTCCAGAAGGTGGCTTCATCACCGTGTGCTTCCAGTGCAATACGCGGCAGGTTGAGGCTAATCACGCCAAGGTTGTTACGCCCGTCGTGAACCTGTTCGCCGTTCTCGTTTTCCCATACGCCGAGGAAACTGCGACAGCCCATCGGGGTTTTGAACGAACCGGTCACTTTTACGACCTGATCGTAGTTCAGGATGTCCGGATACATACGCTTGCTTGCGCATTCCAGTGCCAGCTGTTTGATGTCGTAGTTTGGATCGCCAAACTTGTGGTTCAGACCGTCACGAATAGCAAACACCAGTTTCGGGAACACGGCGGTTTTACGATTTTTACCCAAACCGGCAATGCGGTTGCGCAGAATAGATTGCTGGATCAACCGTGATTCCCAGCTGGTTCCCAGGCCAAAGCCAAAGGTGACGAACGGGGTCTGGCCGTTGGCGGTATGCAGCGTGTTCACTTCATACTCGAGGGACTGGAATGCGTCGTAGCACTCTTTCTCGGTACGGGAATGCGCATAGCCGTCGGCATCCGGGATCTGCCACTCTTCTGCGGTTTTACGGTGCTTGTTAAAGCTCTCGGTGACGAACGGCGCGAGAACTTCATCGATACGGTTAATGGTGGTGCCGCCGTAAATGTGGCTGGCAACCTGGGCGATAATCTGCGCGGTGACCGCGGTCGCCGTGGAGATGGATTTTGGCGGCTCAATCTCCGCGTTACCCATCTTAAAGCCCTGCGTCAGCATGCCTTTCAGGTCGATAAGCATACAGTTAAACATCGGGAAGAACGGCGAGTAATCGAGATCGTGGTAGTGAATATCACCGCGCTCGTGTGCCTGAACTACATCACGCGGCAACAGGTGCTGGCGCGCATAGTGCTTGGCGACGATACCGGCCAGCAGGTCGCGCTGGGTTGGGATCACTTTACTGTCTTTGTTGGCGTTTTCGTTCAGCAGCGCGGAGTTGGTTTGCTCAACCAGACCCCGAATTTCCTGGTTCAGGCGACCACGTTTTTCACGTTGGATATCACGGTCGTGGCGATATTCGATGTACGCACGGGCGAGTTGTTTGTACGGGCCAGACATCAGCTGGTTTTCCACCGCTGTCTGGATCTCGTTGATATCGACCTGGCTGCGCTCATTCATCTGGCTGCTAACGACTTCTGCGACGGTGGCACAGTAATCTGCGTCATCGACTCCCGCTGCTTTAGCTGCACGCAGAATGGCTTCTTTGATGCGCTCTGATTTAAACGGCACTTTACAGCCATCACGCTTCATCACATGCGGTGTCATGATCACTCCATATTTATAAGAACAGGTTATCCACAGAGGGTGGGAAGCGCTCACTGGTTTATTCATCTCTCTATCCAATGACTTCCCGCAATCCAGACCCCATTTATCCACATTTCCACCGCTACCGAGGGAAATGGCGTTGTAGCAATTGTAGTCGATTAATACAACATATTGGGTCGGCGTGCATTTTAAGTTCTATATGTAGTGATTTGCATCAAGGATGTTTGCGATTTTATTGATGTAGCTCAAAGTAAAAACCAGAGCGTACAGATGACGGGCAGTACAGCGATTGTAAATTGCCCGTAGAAAATTCTGATTAATTATTCAGCAAAAACAGACGGGTAAGTTGAGCGTATGCCGTGAAGCCCGGCAGCGCTATACGCGCCGGGCTTGATCCAATTGCAAGCTATTTTTGCAGCCACCAGATAGCTTCAAAAGGACGTAGCGTCATCGCGCCGGGCTGGTGGGCGACCTCGTCATAGTTGTGCATCAACACCTGCCAGTTGTCGCGAGTGTTCGCCGGTTGCCAGGGCTGGAAGGCGTTGCTCAGATTAGCAACGACCAGCAGCCGTTGTCCCTGCCATTCGCGCTGATAGCACCAGACATGCGGACTGTCCGGCAACAGATCCTGATAATCGCCCCAGGTGAGAATCGGTTCTGTTTTTCGTAAGGCAATCAGCTTCTGATAGGTGTAAAACACCGAATCGGAATCCCTTAGCGCTGCAGCAACGTTGATCTCCGCCGCATTGTCGCACAGGTTGATCCACGGCTCCCCCTGGGTAAAGCCCGCGTGTTGGCTTCCGTCCCACTGCATCGGCGTGCGGCTGTTATCGCGGGATTTACTGGCGAGGATCGCCAACAGCTCGTCGGCATCACGCCCGCTAGCATTCAGCTCGGCAAACATGTTATGGCTTTCGACGTCGCGATAATCGGTAATCTGGCGAAAATGTGGGTTGGTCATGCCAATTTCTTCGCCCTGATAGATATAAGGCGTGCCCTGCATCCCGTGCAGCACCATCGCCAGCATTTTAGCGGCCGGCACGCGATATTGTCCTTCATCACCAAAGCGTGAAACGATGCGCGGCTGATCGTGATTACACCAGAACAGCGCGTTCCACGCGACGTCGTGCATGCCCTGCTGCCAGTGGCGGAACAGGGCTTTCAGCGCCACGTAATCCGGTTTGGCTAACGACCACTTTTCACCATTCGGGTAATCGACTTTCAGGTGGTGGAAGTTAAAGGTCATCGACAATTCGCAGCCGTCCAGTGCGGCGTATTGCTGGCAATGTTCGAGCGTGGTGGAGGACATTTCGCCCACTGTCATCAGGCTGCGTGGGGTGAAGACATCGCGGTTCATCTCGCGTAAGAATTCATGCACGCGCGGACCATCGGTGTAAAAACGGCGGCCATCACCGTCAGGATCGCTCGGGAAGTCCTGATCCTTGGAGATCAGATTCACCACGTCGAGGCGCAGTCCGTCTACGCCGCGATCGGCCCAGAACTCACACACTTTTTTCAGCTCGGCGCGAACCGCCGGATTTTCCCAGTTCAGGTCGGCCTGTTCCGGGGCAAAGAGGTGTAGATAATACTGTTCGCTTGCGGCGTGCCAGTCCCAGGCGTTGCCGCCAAATTTGGAGCGCCAGTTGTTCGGGCAGGCCTCAGGCGTACCGTCACGCCAGATATAGAACTGACGATACGGACTGTCTTTATCCAGCGCTTCACGAAACCAGGCGTGCTGCGTCGAGGTATGGTTAAACACCATATCGAGAATAATGCGTATGCCGCGCGCTTTCGCCTGCGCCACCAGTTCGTCGAAGTCATCCAGCGTGCCGTAGGCCGGGTCAACGGAGATATAATCTGCAACGTCGTAGCCGTTATCAACCTGTGGCGAAATGTAGAACGGCGTCAGCCATATCGCATCAACGCCCAGCGTTTGCAGATAGTCGAGACGCTGCGTAACGCCGCGCAAATCGCCGGTGCCGCTGCCGGTGGTGTCCTGAAAACTCTTGGGGTAAATCTGATAGATAACGCCGTGTTGCCACCAGTGTGGAATAGTCATTATGGTTTCCTGCAAATGCGGAGGGGTGCAATGGCACCCCAAAAAAGAGTCAGACAATTTGTAACGTGCCCTGACGGTATTTACGCTGGTAGACGAACGAGGTCAGTACCATCGGGATAACAATCGCGATGACCATTGCCAGGCCAAATACCTGCCAGTAAGTCGGCTGGATGGAGAGGATGCCAGGTATACCGCCGACGCCAATGCCGTTCGCCATCACGCCGTTCAGGCCGCACAGCAGACCAGCGAGGCCGGAACCGATCATTGCGCACAGCATCGGGAAGCGGTATTTCAGGTTGATGCCGTACATTGCCGGTTCGGTCACGCCGAGCCAGGCGGAGATAGCGGCAGGTACCGAGATTTCACGTTCGTTTTGCTTGCGGCTGGCGATGATAATCCCTATTACCGCCGAGCCCTGGGCGACATTTGACAGTGCAATCAGCGGCCACACCGGCGTGCCGCCCATGCTTTGGATCATCTGCATATCGATGGCCAGCGTAGTTTGATGCACGCCAGTGATCACCAGCGGGGCGTACAGGAAGCCAAACAGCGCTGCGCCAATCGGGGCAAAGCTGCCGGTCATCAGATGACGCACGGCAAAGGCGACGCCATCGCCAATCCAGCGACCAAACGGACCAATAAACGCGTGGGCGAGGAACACCGCGAGGATCAGCGAGCACACCGGGACGATCACCAGATACAGGTAATCCGGGACGAGGCGTTTCAGGCGCGTTTCAATCAATCCCAGCGCCAGACCTGCCAACAGAGCAGGAATAACCTGCGCCTGGTAGCCGACTTTTTCGATCGTAAACAGGCCGAAGTTCCACACTTCCGGCACCTGCTGGCCCAGCAAATACGCGTTCATCAGCTGCGGTGAAACCAGCGTGACGCCCAGCACGATGCCGAGGATCGGCGTGCCACCCATTTTCTTCACCGCTGACCAGCAGATGCCGACCGGCAGATAGAAGAAGATCGCTTCCCCGATCAACCACAGGAAGTCATAGAGGGTTTTCAGCGACGGGTACATCTGCGCCAGCGTCTGACCGTTGCTCATCGGCAGATCGCCGATCACATTGCGAAAACCTAAGATCAGGCCGCCGCTGATCAGCGCGGGCAGCAGGGGGAAGAAGATCTCCGCGAAGTGCGAGATCAACTCTTCGTGCCATTTCATGTTCTGTCGCGCGGCTTTTTTCGCCTGCTCTTTGTCGGCACTGGCCTGTCCGGTGGTGGCCAGCAGCGCTTTGTAGTAGTCGCCCACCTCGGTGCCAATCACCACCTGAAACTGCCCGGCGTTGGTGAAGCAGCCTTTGACCATCGGCAGTTGCTCGATCTCTTTCGGTCTGGCATTCGCGGGCTGATTCAGCACAAAACGCAGGCGCGTGATGCAATGACTCACCGTGGCGATATTGTCGCGCCCGCCCACCAACGCAATCAGCTGGTCGATATCCGCTTGTTTTACTTTGCTCATGATTAAGCCCTGTTGTTGACCTGGCGCCAGAGTATATCTTCGCTGGATATTTAAAAATGGGAACGTTCCCGAAACGCAGCGAAGATCACAAATTAGCGCTCAGAAAGCGATCAGGAAAGGGTGGCGGGAATGACGATCTGTCGGGGTTCGCTGCGGCCGTTGATCTGCTCGATCAACTGCAACGCCGCCTGTCGACCGGCTTCGGCGTAACCGGGATCGACGGTGACGATCTCCGGATGGAGGAATTTCATCAGCGGTGTGCTGCCCACGCTCGCCAGCTGCAGATGTTCAATGCGCTGCTCCTGCAAATATTTGCTGACCCCAAGGGCCAGAGTATCCGTGGCGCACACTAAGGCGGTGGTGTCTGGGGTAATGACATCGGCAGCGTGTTCGTAGCCCTGCTTCATGGCGAGACCCGGCAGGGCCGCAACAGGATGCAGTTGATGTTTTTTACAGAAGGCCAGGTAGGCGGCATGACGCCGTTGACCGGTGGTGACGTCGCTGTGGGGAACGCCAAGAAAACTAATATGGCGGTGTTGGCGATCGTATAAACGCTGCATCAGGGTATGGATTGCGCCTTCATCGTCATAACAGACCGAGGCAAAACCGTTAGCATCCCTTGCCAGCAACACCAGGGAGTCCTGCCAGGAGGCGATCATCGCTTCGGTAATACCGGTAAAACCGAACAGCACCACGCCGTCAATGTTGCGGCGTCGGAGCATACCCAGGTGTTCTTCCACCAGCTCCGGCGAGAACTGGCTTTCCATCATAATCGGGTCGTAGCCCTGCTCATAGAAGACGGGCAGCATGGTCTGCACGGCCAGATTCTCGGAAAGTGAATCCAGTCGCGTGACGATAATCGCCACCACTTTGTCACTTTGCCCACGCATGGCGCGGGCAGAGCGGGAAGGGGAAAAACCGTGCTGATTCATCACCGCTTCAACGCGTTCGCGGGTGCGCTCACTGACGCCGCTTTCATTGTTGAGGACGCGGGAAACGGTTGATTTTCCCACACCGCTTAAGCGGGCGATGTCTTTAATGGTCAGCCGATTTTGCATCCTGTATTCCCGTGTCGCGTGTGAAGTTATGCCAAAAGAGAATAACTTTACTCATGCTCAGCGCAATGGGCAAAGTCTGGTATACGTTTGGTTTAGTTTCTGTGCTTTATCATACCGCCATAATTGCCACGAACCTTATAGATTTATCCCTATAATGCGCAGGGCAAATCATTCACTTACCGGAGGCTGTATGGATCCCGATCCCACCCCTCTCCCGAAACGGAGAAAAACCCCTTTCCGGTAAGCCTGCTTTCACTGTCTTACCGGAAACGTAAGACAGTGACGTTCTGACGTCCCTGTTGTGATTTTATGATTGCCATCAGGCAAGGCTTTGCCACGCCTGAAGGATTCACTGCGCCTGTTGATACCGGCGCAGAGGGACTGCCTATGTTTAAAAATATCACCCGCCAGCTGTTTGCCCGGCTGAACCGCCATTTACCGCATCGTCTGGTGCATCGTGATCCGCTGCCGAACGCCCAGACTGTTGCCAGCACGCCCATTCCGCCTTCTCTGAGTGAACATTGCCTGAAGATGGCGCTGATGAACGAAGAGACGCTGTGGAAAACCTTTAATACCCACCCTGAAGGCTTGAACGCCGCGGAAGTGGAAAGCGCCCGTGAGCAGCATGGCGAAAACCAGCTGCCGGCGCAGAAACCGTCGCCGTGGTGGGTACATCTGTGGGTCTGTTACCGCAACCCGTTTAATATTCTACTCACCATTCTGGGCGGGATTTCCTATGCCACCGAGGATCTGTTTGCCGCAGGCGTGATTGCCCTGATGGTGATTATCTCGACGCTGCTGAACTTTGTGCAGGAAGCGCGCTCCACCAAAGCGGCGGATGCGCTAAAAGCGATGGTCAGCAATACCGCCACGGTCCTGCGGGTGATTAACGAGACCGGCGAAAACGGTTGGGTTGAACTGCCTATCGATCAGCTCGTGCCCGGCGACATTATCAAGCTGGCGGCGGGGGATATGATCCCGGCGGATTTACGCATCGTTCAGGCGCGCGATCTGTTTGTCGCGCAGGCCTCGCTGACCGGTGAGTCACTGCCGGTCGAGAAGGTGGCGACCAGCCGTGACCCGCAGCAAAGCAACCCGCTGGAGTGCGATACCCTGTGCTTTATGGGCACCAACGTGGTGAGCGGTACGGCGCAGGCGATCGTCATTTCTACCGGGGCGAACACCTGGTTTGGACAGCTGGCGGGTCGCGTGACCGAGCAGGATAGCGAGCAGAATGCATTCCAGAAAGGGATCAGCCGCGTCAGCATGCTGCTGATCCGCTTTATGCTGGTGATGGCGCCGATTGTGCTGATTATCAACGGTTACACCAAAGGCGACTGGTGGGAAGCGGCGCTGTTTGCCCTGTCCGTGGCAGTAGGCTTAACGCCAGAGATGCTGCCGATGATCGTCACCTCAACGCTGGCGCGCGGGGCGGTGAAGCTGTCAAAACAAAAAGTTATCGTTAAGCACCTCGACGCCATCCAGAACTTTGGTGCGATGGATATTCTGTGTACCGATAAAACCGGTACGCTGACCCAGGATAAAATTGTGCTGGAGAATCATACCGATATCTCCGGTAAACCCAGCGAGCACGTTCTGCATTCTGCGTGGCTGAACAGCCATTATCAGACCGGGCTGAAGAACCTGCTGGATACGGCGGTGCTGGACGGTGTGGATGAAGAATCGGCGCGTCAACTCTCGACCCGCTGGCAGAAAATCGATGAGATCCCGTTTGATTTCGAACGCCGCCGCATGTCGGTGGTGGTGGCAGAAGTGGGCGATGTTCACCAGTTAGTGTGCAAAGGCGCGCTGCAGGAGATCCTCAACGTCTGTACCCAGGTGCGCCACAACGGTGAAATTGTTCCGCTGGACGACAACATGCTGCGTCGGGTGAAGCGCGTGACCGACACGCTGAACCGTCAGGGGCTACGCGTGGTGGCAGTGGCAACCAAATACCTGCCCGCGCGTGAAGGGGACTACCAGCGTATTGATGAGTCCGATCTGATTCTCGAAGGGTACATCGCATTCCTCGATCCACCGAAAGAGACCACCGCCCCGGCGCTGAAGGCGCTGAAGGCCAGCGGCATTACGGTAAAAATCCTCACCGGTGACAGCGAACTGGTGGCGGCAAAAGTGTGTCATGAAGTCGGTCTGGACGCGGGTGAGGTGGTGATTGGTAGCCACATTGAAGGGTTGAGTGACGACGAGCTGGCCCGGCTTGCCCAGCGCACCACGCTGTTTGCCCGCCTGACGCCAATGCACAAAGAACGCATAGTGACCCTGCTCAAACGCGAAGGCCACGTGGTCGGCTTTATGGGCGACGGCATCAACGATGCTCCGGCGCTGCGCGCGGCGGACATTGGTATCTCCGTCGATGGTGCGGTCGATATTGCCCGTGAAGCGGCGGATATCATCCTGCTGGAAAAGAGCCTGATGGTGCTGGAAGAAGGGGTGATCGAAGGGCGTCGAACCTTCTCGAACATGCTGAAGTACATCAAAATGACGGCCAGTTCTAACTTTGGTAACGTTTTTAGCGTGCTGGTAGCGAGCGCATTTCTGCCGTTCCTGCCAATGCTGCCGTTACACTTGCTTATCCAGAACCTGCTGTACGATGTATCCCAGGTGGCAATTCCGTTTGATAACGTCGATGAAGAGCAGATCAAAAAACCACAGCGCTGGAATCCCGCTGAACTGGGGCGCTTTATGCTGTTCTTTGGACCGATTAGCTCGATCTTCGACATTCTGACCTTTTGCCTGATGTGGTTTGTCTTCCATGCCAATACGCCAGAGCATCAGACGTTATTCCAGTCGGGCTGGTTTGTGGTGGGGCTGCTGTCACAAACGCTGATTGTGCATATGATCCGTACCCGCCGCGTGCCATTTATCCAGAGCCGTGCCGCATGGCCGCTGATGCTGATGACGCTGGTGGTGATGGTGGTGGGGATTGCGCTGCCATTCTCCCCGCTGGCGAGCTACCTGCAATTGCAGGCATTGCCGCTGAGCTACTTCCCGTGGCTGATTGCGATTCTGGCGGGTTACATGACGTTGACCCAATTAGTGAAAGGTTTTTATAGCCGCCGTTACGGCTGGCAATAACCGTTTCGTTTCTCTGCCGAATGGTGCGGGTACAGCCATTCGGCATTTTTCTTTTTCATTCGAAGATATTCTCTCGTAATATTTGTGTTTTAATTTTATTGAAATACTAACGGGGTAAAGTATTAACATATCCCGTTCTCGCCTTTTGTTTTTTCTCAATAAAACGATCTCCGTTGCAAAAATGAAACAGTGTGCTAAAAATTATTAGCATTGACGTTTTTTTGTGAAGGCAGTCATCGAAATAAATTGTTACACCAGCTAGTCTGCGCAGGTAACGTCGTTAAAAAAGTTTCTCGCTGCCCATTTTTAATTCCGGCAGTCATTTGCTCTGCATGCCATTTCTATTAATGGAAATTATGAACTTCTGGAGAAGGACAAATGAAACTGACAAAAAACCTGTTAAGCCTGTGTATTGGCGCGTCAGTCTTGCTGGCCAGTCATACCACGTTAGCCCAAACCTTCCGCGCCGCCGATGTGCATCCGGCTGATTACCCGAACGTTGTTGCCGTGAAGCACATGGGGGAAAAACTCAGTGCGGCGACCGACGGGCGTCTGGAGATTAAAACCTTTCCCGGTGGCGTATTAGGCGATGAGAAACAGATGATTGAGCAGGCGCAATTAGGCGCCATCGATATTATTCGCGTCTCAATGACCCCAGTTGCCGCCATACTCCCTGAAATTAACGTCTTTACCCTGCCGTATATTTTCCGCGATGAAGACCATATGCATAAGGTGCTGGACGGGATGATTGGCCAGGAGATTGGCGACCGTCTGACCGCAAACAGTAAATCACGACTGGTATTCCTTGGTTGGATGGATGCAGGTACGCGCAACCTGATCACTAAAAATCCGGTTATCAAGCCAGAAGATTTACACGGGATGAAAATCCGCGTGCAGGCCAGCCCAATCGCGCTGGATACCTTAAAAGCGATGGGCGCGAACTCCATTGTGATGGGGGTCAGCGAAGTGTTTAGCGGCATGCAGACCGGCGTAATTGATGGCACGGAAAATAACCCGCCAACGTTTGTGGCGCACAACTATTTACCGGTGGTTAAAAACTACACCTGGAGCAAACATTTTATTATTCCTGAGCTATTCCTGTTCTCGAAAACGAAATGGGATAAATTGAAAAAAGAAGATCAGGATCTCATTATTAAGCTCGCGAAAGAAGCGCAGGTAGAACAGCGTAAATTGTGGGAAGCCTATAATGCGAAATCACTGGAAACTATGAAAGCCAATGGTGTTCAGTTCCATGATATTGATACTGATGTTTTCTATAAAGCCACGCAGTCGGTAAGGGATAATTACGGTAAAGATCACCAAGATTTGATCAAACGTATTCAGGATGTGAAGTAGTTCATCAGGCGGATGGCATCCACCATCTGCCTGAGTCTTTTGATTAATTCGAGGTGATGATTATGGGTGAATGCTATTCATCGGTAATGGATTTTTTTTACCGGGTCTCAATGTGGATTGCCGGGATGGCATTATTAGTGATGGTCGCCATCATCCCAATTGGGATATTTGCACGATATGTTCTGAACAATGCCCTGTCATGGCCTGAGCCTGTCGCTATTCTCTGTATGGTGACATTCACCTTTATTGGCGCCGCGGTGAGTTATCGCGCAGGTTCGCATATCGCGGTAAGCATGGTGACCGATCGTTTGGGTGAAACCGCCCGCCGTTACTGCTCTCTTATCGCCGATATTATGCTGACGGCGATTAGCCTGTTTATTCTCTGGTACGGCACCACGCTGTGTCTTGAACTGTGGGAACAACCCGTTGCGGAATTCCCGCTGTTAAGCGCCGGGCAAAACTACCTGCCGTTACCGATTGGCTCTGCCATCACGCTGCTTTTTATTGTTGAGAAGATCTGCCGTGGTCCGCAGTACCAACGTCCTGTTGTCATGCTGGGTTCGACCAGCTAGTTACCGCCCCCATTTCAGAAAGGAAAGCAGATGGATGCATTTATTCTCGTCTTTACGCTCGGCATTATGCTGGCGATTGGGGTACCGGTAGCGTACGCGGTGGGTATTAGCGCGATCATTGGCGCCTGGTACATTGATATTCCACTGGAAGCGGTGATGATCCAACTGACCAGTGGGGTGAATAAATTTTCATTGCTGGCGATCCCGTTCTTTATTCTGGCCGGAGCGATTATGGCCGAAGGCGGGATTGCGCGTCGGCTGGTGAATTTTGCCTACATATTCGTGGGCTTTATTCGCGGCGGACTGTCGCTGGTGAATATTGTGGCCTCCACCTTTTTTGGTGCGATTTCCGGATCGTCCGTAGCCGACACCGCCTCTATTGGTTCGGTGATGATCCCGGAGATGGACAAAAAAGGCTACCCGCGTGACTTTGCGGCGGCGGTGACCGCCAGCGGATCGGTACAGGCGATCCTGACGCCCCCCAGCCATAACTCGGTGATTTACTCGCTGGCGACCGGCGGTACGGTGTCTATTGCCGCGCTGTTCATTGCCGGCATCTTACCGGGTCTGCTGTTGAGCTTTAGCCTGATGGTGATGTGCGTAGCGTTTGCGCACAAACGCGGTTATCCAAAAGGGGAGCGCGTACCGTTTCGCCAGGCGTTGAAGATTTTTGTCGACACGCTGTGGGGCCTGATGACGGTGGTGATCATTATGGGAGGGATCCTCTCGGGTATCTTCACCGCGACGGAATCCGCGGCGATCGCCTGTCTGTGGGCCTTCTTTGTCACTATGTTTATCTATCGTGACTACAAATGGTCTGAGCTGCCGAAGCTGATGTTCCGCACGGTGAAAACGGTCACTATCGTGATGATCCTGATCGGCTTTGCCGCCGCCTTCGGCGCGGTAATGACCTATATGCAGCTGCCGATGCGTATCACCGAAGCCTTTACCAGCATCTCGGATAACAAATACGTCATTCTGATGTGCATTAACATCATGCTGCTGCTGATCGGCACGCTGATGGACATGGCGCCGCTGATCCTGATCCTGACTCCGGTCCTGCTGCCGGTGACCAACGCGTTGGGTATCGATCCGGTGCATTTTGGCATGATCATGCTGGTGAACTTAGGGATTGGCCTGATTACGCCGCCGGTAGGATCGGTGCTGTTTGTCGCCAGTGCGGTGAGTAAGCAGAAGATTGAGCAGGTGGTGAAGGCGATGCTGCCGTTCTATGCGGTGCTGTTCCTGGTGCTGATGTTGGTGACGTATATTCCGGCGATTTCGTTGTTCCTGCCGAAACTGTTTGGTGTAATGTGATAAATGCCCGGTGGCGCTCGCGCTTACCGGGCCTGCAAACTACGCTTCCCCTGGCCGGATAAGGCTAAGCCGCCATCCGGCACAAGAAGGTTTAGCGACGAACGGCGATCGCTTCAATCTCGATTTTCACGTCTTTTGGCAGACGGGCTACTTCCACGCAAGAGCGTGCCGGGAAGGTCGCGTTGTGCTCGGTGAAGAACGCTTCGTAGGTAGCGTTGACGGTGGCGAAATCGTTCAGGTCTTTAACGAAGACCGTAGTTTTTACGATGTCGCCCACTTTCAGGCCTGCGGCTTCTACGATAGCTTTAACGTTTTCCAGCGACTGACGCGCCTGAGCGGACACGTCTTCCGATACGGCACCGGTTTTTGGGTCAACCGGGATCTGACCGGAAGTGATGATCATGCTACCCAGATCAACACCCTGAACGTATGGGCCGATTGCTGCTGGTGCATTTTCCGTCGCGATAGTCTTGCTCATGATTTCTCCTGAATTACAGCGGTAATAGAATGTTCCCGCTCATTATAGGGAGCCGGGATCTCATAACCAACCCCAATTAGTTGGCCAGCACCACATAATGCGAAAACTCTTTTTCACAGTATTTGCATTTGAGTGCGATGTCATCGGCGCGTTTTTTCACTGCAAAACTGGAGGAAACCGGCTCGGCATGACTGATACAGTTACTGTTCGGGCACACCAGCACGTTATCGATACGCTCAGGCAGGCTGGGACGTGATTTACCCACCACGTCATAGTCATCAATGCGGTTTACCGTGGCCTGCGGGGCGTACAGCGAGAGCTGGTTGACCTGCTCGTCGGTCAGGAAGGTATTTTCAATTTTGATCAGGTCTTTACGCCCCATCTCACCGGACGGCAGGTTCAGGCCGATGGTGATACGCTGATCGGTCTCTGTCAGTTTGAACAGCGTCAGCAGCTTAAAACCAATCTGTGCGGGAATATGGTCAATCACGGTGCCACGTTTGATGGCTTCAACCTGCAGTTTGTTATCGTGTGTCATCGTCATGTCCTCTTACAGTGCCAGTTCGCTATTCAGTACCAGTGCCAGTAACGCCTGGCGGGCGAAGATGCCGTTGCCTGCCTGCTGGAAATACCAGGCGTGTGGTGTCTTATCGACGTCGGGAGTGATCTCATCGATGCGCGGCAGCGGGTGCAGCACCTTCATGTTCTCTCTGGCACCTTCCAGGTCACTGGCGCGCAGAACGAACTGTGCTTTCACGTTGGCGTATTCGGACGGGTCCAGGCGTTCTTTTTGCACGCGGGTCATGTAGAGGATGTCTACGTCCGCCATCACTTCTTCAATCGTGCCGTGCAGGCTCCAGGCGATACCTTTTTCATTCAGCATGTCCAGAATGTACTGCGGCATTGCCAGCGCATCCGGGGCGATAAAGTAGAAGCGGTTGCCTTCGAACTTCGCCAGCGCCTGAGTCAGAGAGTGAACGGTACGGCCATATTTCAGATCGCCCACCATCGCAATTTGCAGATTGTCCAGGCGACCCTGCGTTTCCTGAATGGTGAACAGGTCCAGCAGCGTCTGGGTCGGATGCTGGTTAGAGCCGTCTCCCGCGTTCAGTATCGGCACATTGCCGGAGAACTCCGTGGCCAGACGCGCGGCGCCTTCCTGCGGATGACGCATTACAATGGCGTCGACGTAGGTGCTGATGACGGAAATGGTGTCAGCCAGCGTTTCACCTTTTTTGCCCAGTGAGGTGTTGCTGCTGTCAGAGAATCCCACCACGCTGGCGCCCAGACGGTGCATTGAGGTTTCAAAAGATAAACGGGTGCGGGTTGAGGCTTCGAAGAAACAGCTGGCGATCACCTTATGCTTCAACAGCTCCGGCTGCGGGTGGGCTTTTAGTTTCGCCGCCGTCGCGAGTACCAGATTGAGGTCATCGCGGCTGAGGTCGTTTATGGAAATGATGTGTTTTTGATAGAGCGGGTTAGCCATGTTTATCTCCTGACGCCTGGGCAAAAAAAAAGCCCCTCAATTGAGGGGCTTAGAATGATGAGCAACGGGAAGAAAAACGGCAGGCCAGCGTCTTTTTTCAGACGCGGTAAGACAAAATGTCGTACACACTGAACCATAGATCCTCCCGGCAAATTGTCGGCGATTATACTCAGCTACGTTATAGGATCAAGCGAATAATGCACAAATTATTCATCGCAAACGGTTCTTATGAATTTTAATTCATGTTGAGTAAATAATTAATCTGCTTGTGAACCAGGCCTGTTCGTTGCACCACCCGTGGTGCGACCCAGACAATACTGCTGCCCGCAATAACACCCAGAATTTCCGGCAAGGCGTGGTAGTCGAGGATTCTGGCCACGGCGCGGCCATATCCCGCCGCGGTGTGGATGAGGATAAATTCGCTATTGTGTTCAACGCTGACCACCATTTCAGCAATCGATCGCGCGGCATCAGGGGCCGGTCGCGATTGGGGATTTACAGAATAAATTTTTTGTCCTTTGGTATTTCTTATCTTTATGGCACCGAGCAGTTTCAGCAAACGCGATACGGTGGACTGACTGATGCTGGTAAAACCCTGACTTTGCAGATCGCGGCGTATATCCTCCTGAGATAAATAGCTTTTTTCTGTAATCAGGCGCTGGCAAACAGCCAGCTGTTGCTGCTCTTTGGCAGAGCAATCATCGAATTCCTTCATAGAAACCCCTTATATTTATTATTCATATCAATGTGATGGAGGAATTCACCACATTTACAGTATGCATAACGGCTCAAACGGGCGGTTGTGTAGAAAAACGAGAGCACGTTCAAAAAAGCCGTCGATATCCGACGGCCACAAGGGTTACAGCATGGCGCCGATGCTCAGGACAGCCATGTTGAGTAGCGTCAGAATGAGCACCAGTGGGGCAACCCATTTCAGATACCGCACGTAAGGGACGCGAGCGATGGCCAGCCCACCCATCACGACGGCTGAAGTGGGGGTAATCAGATTCACAATGCCGGAAGCGGATTGGTATGCGGTGACGACCAGATCCCTGGGGACATGGGCGAAGTCGGCCAGTGGGGCCATAATCGGCATGGTGAGTACTGCCAGACCAGATGAAGAAGGCACCAGGAAGGAGAGTAAAACTTCCAGCCAGTAGGTCACGTTGATGAAAATGGTGGTGGAGAGACCGGAGACCAAATTCTCGGCGCTGTGCAGAATGGTGTGGGTTATCATGCCGTTATCCATCACCACGACGATGCCGCGCGCAATGCCGATAATCAACGCCACCCCCAGCAGATCCCGCGCGCCGTCAATGAACGTACTGGTAAAGTCTTCTTCACTCATCCGGGCGATAACGCCGACAATAATCGCCGAGGCCAGAAAGACAGCGGAGATTTCCGCCATCCACCATCCGAGTACGGCAACCCCATAAATCATGACCGCAAAGGCTGCCGCGAAAATGAACAGGATGCATTTACGCGTTGCCGTGAATTCAAGGTTTGTATTGGCACGGTTACCGAGAAAATGGGCGCGGTTTTCTTCCATTTTATCCGCCACGACAGACAGCTCCGGATGACTGCGAACTTTCCGCGCATAGCGCATCACCCAGACGACGCAGATAACATAGCCGACGACCAGCAGCAGAATGCGCATCAGCATTCCCTGGGTGAAGGGGATCCCGGCAGCGTTAGCGGCGATAACCGTCGCAAAAGGGTTAATGGTGGAGCCGAGGGTACCAATCCCCGCACCGAGCAGAACGGTGGCGGCGGCAACTAGCGGATCGAAGCGAGCAGCCATCATGACCGGGACTAATAGTGTGTAGAACGGGAGCGACTCTTCCGCCATGCCGTAAATCGTTCCCCCGGCGGCAAAAAGTCCCATCAGAATGGGGATCATCCATTCTTCTTTGCCGTTGAGCCTGACCGTCACGCGTTCGATTCCGGCGTCAATGGCACCGGTTTTGTTCATTACCCCCAGAAAACCGCCAATGATCAGGACAAAGAGCGCCACATCAATGGCGCCAGCGGTGTAGGTTTCGTGGTTATACAGGCCATCGATCGGGGCCAGCAGTACGGCGGTGATACCTTGTGGATGCGCCTCGGCGGCGGCATAGGTGCCGGCAACCGGCACCTCTTTACCCAGTGTGGCATTCATCGCCATCTGGTATTTCCCCGCCGGGACAATCCAGGTCATAACCGCAACGAGAGCAATGAGAATAAACAGAATGGTATACGCGCTGGGAAATTTGAGTTTGCCCATGATGTTCTCCGGATAGCTCGGGCATACGCCGGCAGGCGGCATATGCCCGCAGGGGTTAGTCGCCGAGTGTCGCTACCATGACTGCTTTGATGGTATGCATCCGGTTCTCTGCTTCATCGAAGACGATTGAGTGAGCTGACTCGAAGACCTCTTCCGTCACTTCAAGTCCTTTCAGGCCGTAAGCCGCTTCGATCTCACGCCCAACCTTGGTGTGCTCGTTATGAAAAGCGGGCAGGCAGTGCATAAATTTCACGTCAGGATTGCCGGTCGCGGTGATGACCTGCTGGTTAATCTGGTAGGGCGTCATCAGGCTGACGCGTTCTGCCCAGGCTTCTTTTGGCTCGCCCATGGAGACCCAGACGTCGGTGTAGAGGAAATCGACGTCGTAAACGCCTTCTTCAACATCGTCGGTGAGCGTGATGCGAGCGCCGGTTATGCTGGCGATTTCTCGACACTCGGCAACCAGTGCTTCGTCCGGCCAGAAGGATTTTGGTGCTACCAGACGAATGTCCATCCCCATTTTTGCGGCACCGACCATCAGGGAATTGCCCATGTTATTGCGGGCATCGCCGAGGTAAGCGAAGCTTATTTCAGGTAACGTTTTACCCGGCGCGTGCTCCAGCATGGTCATCAGATCGGCGAGAATTTGCGTCGGGTGGAATTCGTTCGTCAGCCCATTCCATACCGGGACGCCGGCGAATTCACCCAGCTCTTCAACAATTTCCTGGCCGTATCCACGGTATTCGATGCCGTCGTACATCCGGCCCAATACGCGAGCGGTATCTTTCATCGACTCTTTGTGACCAATTTGTGAGCCGCTTGGGCCGAGGTAGGTCACCTGCGCACCCTGATCGAACGCGCCGACTTCAAAGGCGCAGCGGGTGCGGGTGGAGGTTTTTTCAAAGATCAGCGCGATGTTTTTACCGACCAGCGTTTGCCTTTCGCGTCCGGCTTTTTTCGCCGTTTTCAACTCGATAGCCAGATCGATCAGGTACTGGATTTCCGCCGGGGTGTAGTCCAGCAGTTTGAGAAAATTGCGATTTTTCAGGTTAACAGTCATGAAAATGTCCTTATGTAGGCCGAATAAGGCGAAGCCGCCATCCGGCAAAAAGCTTTAAGCGTTAACGTCAGTGGTTTCGAGGCGAATCAATGTGCCTTTCTCTCCGGCGAGAATGGCCGGGCCGTCGGCCAATGAGCCGATGCCTGCAATCCCGTGACAGTGAGAGACAAACGTTGCGCAGGCGGTGACTTTGGGACCCATTGAGCCGGCGTCGAATTGCATTTCGCCGAGCAGCTCCGGCGTGACCTGAGCCAGCGGGCGCTGCGTAGGTTTTCCCCAGTCGAGATACACCGCGTCAGCATCGGTCAGGATCAGCAGCGCGTTGGCGTGGATCTGGCTGGCGAGCAGGGCGGCGGAGAGATCTTTGTCGATCACCGCTTCAATGCCGTGGTAGCCGTCGGCTTTCTCCACCACCGGCACGCCGCCGCCGCCGTTGCAAATAACCAGATGATCGCGAGCGATAAGCGCGCAGATCGCATCACTTTCAACGATGCGTTTGGGCTGCGGGGAGGGCACCACGCGACGAAATGCATTGCCGTCGGCTTTGAAAATCCAGCCTTTTTCCGTTTGTAATGTTTTGGCCTGGGCCGCGTCATAAATCGGCCCGATGTATTTGGTTGGGTTGCGGAAGGCCGGATCGTGGGCATCGACTTCAACCTGCGTCAGCAGGACGCTGATTTCACGCTGTGGAAGCTGGTTTTTCAGCGCTTGCTGTAGCATGTAGCCAATCATTCCCTGACTTTCTGCGCCGAGAACGTCGAGCGGATAAGGCGTGACGGCGGTATACGCGCTGTTTTGTAAAGCTAACAGACCAACCTGCGGGCCGTTGCCGTGTACCAGGATCACGCGCCATTGCTGCGTGAGCCGGGCGATGGTTCTTGCCGCCAGTTCAATGTTTTTCCGCTGCACGTCCGCTTCCAGCGGCTCGCCGCGTTTAAGCAGCGCGTTACCGCCCAGTGCGACAACCAAAGTCGGTTTGTTTTCCATGATGTCTCCTTAAATACCGTCACGTTCCAGCGGGCAGCTCATGCAGCGGGCACCGCCGCGTCCGCGTCCAAGTTCATCGCCAGGAATGGGTAAAACGGTGATGCCCGCTTTGTCGTATTTTTCGTTGGTCCAGATGTTGCGCTCATAGCCCACCACCACGCCGGGACGCAGCGTGAGGACGTTGTTTGCGTCATTCCACTGCTCACGTTCGGCTTCGAAGGCGTCGCCCCCGGTGGTGATCAGGCGAATTTGGTTGATACCCAGCGCTTTTTCGAGGGCATGTACCAGCGTGTTTTCCTGTGTGCGCTTCAGGCCGCCGTGGCCGTCTGGCGTCAGGGTCCAGCACTGCACATCCGGGCGGACGACTTCCGGGTAGACGGAGAAGGTATCGACGTCTATGTGGGTCATTACGGTGTCGAGATGCATGCACGAGCGGTGTTTTGGTAGCTCCACGGCGATGACGCGCTCAGCCTGGCGATGTTTGAACAGCGACTGGGCAAGGAACTCGATTCCCTGCGGCGTGGTCCGTTCAGACATGCCGATCAGCACCGCACCGCGGCCAATCACCAGCACATCTCCACCTTCTAACGTCGCGTGGTCATAATTAATATTTTCATCGCCGAAATATTTAATAAAATCACCCTCGGCAAATTGCGGGTGCCAGCGATAAATTGCGCGCAGATTATTGGTTTCGCGTTGGCGGGCCGTTTTAGCCATCGGGTTAATCGATACGCCGTTATATATCCAGCATGACGTGTCGCGGGTAAATAAGTGGTTCGGTAATGGCTTCATAATAAAGTCATTAATATCGTGGGTATCAACCACCATATTCTTGATTGAGGCGGGAATCTCCCCGTAAGTGAGTCCGCCGCTTAAATGTCGGGCGAGTTCCCGGTGCGACAGATCGGCAAGCCAGGCACGAATATCCGAGGCGAAGGTTGGACCGAGGCGATAATCTGAAATCTGCGTATCCAATAACCAACTTTTGGCTTCAGAGGTATCCAGGGTTTGTGTCAGCAAATCAGTCAGTAGCAGGACTTCTATTCCTTCCTGGCGCAGCGTGTTGGCGAAAATGTCATGTTCTTCACCTGCACGTTCGACTGAAAGTACATCATCAAAAAGCAGATCCTGACAGTTTGATGGCGTCAGCCTTTTTAAGCTGAGATTAGGACGATGTAGCATCACGCTACGTAATTGACCGATTTCGGAACCGACATAATGCTTTTCCATCATTATTCCTTTAATACGATTTTAAAAAATAAAGAGGAGACGCCTGCAAATAATATTATTTTGCAGTCATGATTTTTCAGCTGATTTCAGAATCTATATTTAGATCTTCTCTGCAATGGAAATGTGATTTATTTCACAGTCGGAAGGATATTGGCTTTTTCTTGTTTAATATATGATGTGGCTCTGAGAAATTAAAAAATAACAAACTAGATAATTGAATTGCTACGCAGGAATATGTCTTGTTATTTGTTTTTGTTAATATCTTGTGCGTTTTATTATACCTGGATAAAACAATATCATATTGATTTTTAATGATATTTTTTCAAGCGATGAATTCTTATGCGTTTTTATGATTTTATTATTTGTCGCATGCGGTTTATATGCAAATAAATATGGTAATAGCCGGGGATAATCATCGGCAAGTGAACTGTGATCCACTGCCGGTTTTTCTAATAAAAACTGGCAGAACAGTCGATTAGGAGAGGATTGAGAAACAGGGGAACAGAAGTTATGCAGAGTTTATGCATAACTCGCTGCGCTGAGTTAACAACCGGCTAACATCATCAGCAATAAACATGCGTTGACGCAAAATATCGGTAAATAGCAGTGGTAGGGCAGACGGTTTTTTCGTATAACAATTAAAAATGAAACGATGTTTTAGTTAAGGGGTTTGACATGATTATCGGTAATATCCACCACCTGGAAGCATGGCTGCCGGAAGAGCTGCGCCAGGCGATTGAACACATTAAAGCGCACGTGACGGATGCAACGGAAAAAGGGAAACATGATATCGACGGTAACCGCCTGTTTTATCTGATCGCCGAAGATATGACCGAGCCGTTTGAGCAGCGTCGCGCCGAGTATCATGCCCGTTATCTGGATATTCAGATCCTGCTAAAAGGCCAGGAAGGGATGACCTTCAGTACGCTGCCTGCGGGCGCACCCGAAACCGACTGGCTGGCGGACAAAGATATCGCTTTCTTGCCGGAAGGGGCGGAAGAGAAGACGGTGGTGCTGAATGAAGGTGATTTTGTGGTGTTCTATCCGGGTGAAGTGCATAAGCCGCTGTGCGCGGTAGGTACGCCCGCGCTGGTGCGCAAAGCCGTGGTAAAAATGCTGGTCGAATAAGTGATTTTATGATGCCGGATGGCGACGCAATAGCGTCTTATCCGGCCTACGGGAGCACGGTTGTAGGCCGGATAAGATGCGTAACATCACCATCCGGCATTCTTTTTACCGACGTACTCACTTCGCTAATGTCGCCACCATCACCGCTTTAATGGTGTGCATGCGGTTTTCTGCCTGATCAAAGACAATACTGGCAGGTGACTCAAAGACCTCATCGGTTACTTCCATCCCACCGTGCAAACCGTATTCTTGCGCCATTTGTTTACCCAGCGTGGTTTGGTCATCATGAAATGCTGGCAGGCAGTGCAGGAATTTCACCTGCGGATTGCCGGTTAGCGCCATCATCGCGCTGTTGACCTGATAGTTACGCAGCAGGGCAATTCGTTCGGCCCACTTCTCTTTGGCTTCACCCATGGATACCCAGACGTCGGTATAAATGAAGTCCGCACCTTTCACGCCCGTCGCTATATCGTCGGTCAGGGTGATATTACCGCCGTTTTTCTGTGCCAGCGCTTTGCATTCGGCTACCAGGCTCTCTTCTGGCCAGCAAGCCGGTGGTGCGACCAGGCGCAGATCCAGCCCGGTTAATGCGGCGGCTTCCAGCATTGAATTGCCCATGTTGTTACGGGCATCGCCGGTGTACACCAGCGTCATCTCATTAAACGCTTTGCCCGGCAGGTGTTCCTGCATGGTTAGCAGATCGGCCAGTAACTGGGTGGGGTGGAATTCGTTGGTCAATCCGTTCCATACCGGAACCCCGGCATATTCGGCCAGCGTCTCCACCACCTCCTGGCCGTGGCCGCGGTACTGGATACCGTCATACATGCGGCCCAGTACGCGGGCGGTGTCTTTTATCGACTCTTTATGGCCAATCTGGCTGCCGCTTGGCCCGAGATAGGTCACGCGCGCGCCCTGATCGTAAGCGGCAACTTCGAAAGAGCAACGAGTACGGGTCGAGTCTTTTTCGAAGATGAGCGCAATATTTTTACCGGTCAGCATAGCGACCTCTGTGCCGTTTTTCTTGTCCGCCTTGAGCCGGGCGGCGAGCTGCAGCAGTGACGTGAGTTCAGCAGAGGTAAAATCGAGCAGTTTCAAGAAGTGCTTCTGATAAAATGCAGACATGGTTCCCTCACATGGCTTAGGCTATTTATTGAATTAAAATTCAATTTATATGTATGTTTATTCATTTGCAACCTTGTTTAACAAATCTTTCCTGGAAAGGTGGAGGCAATGTCAGCGGTATGTGACAATAAGAGTATCGGCAGGACATTATGAGGATATTAGCCATGGCAAACCCGGAACACCTGGAAGAACAGCGTGAAGAAACACGCTTGATTATTGAAGAGTTACTTGAAGATGGTAGCGATCCTGACGCGCTGTATACCATTGAGCATCACCTTTCCGCGGATGACTTTGAAACCCTGGAAAAAGCAGCGGTAGAAGCCTTCAAGCTGGGTTATGAAGTCACCGAGCCGGAAGAGCTGGAAGTGGAAGAAGGCGACACGGTCATTTGCTGTGACATCCTCAGTGAATGTGCTCTGAACGCCGAGCTGATTGACACTCAGGTTGAACAACTGATGAACCTGGCTGAAAAATTTGACGTGGAATACGACGGATGGGGCACTTATTTTGAAGACCCTAACGGCGAAGAAGGTGAAGACGGCGACGATGACGATCTCGTCGACGAAGATGATGACGGCGTGCGTCACTAAGTCATCTGCTGACCTACGGCGGCGCATGCTGCCGTAGGGCAAGGACAACGTATGGATTACCCGCAAATACTCTCCCCGATTCTGGATTTCCTGCACTGCAAAACGCCCGAGGCCTGGCTTGATAAAGCGCGCGACCCGGCAAATCTTCCCCTGCTGCTGACCGACCATCTGGTCTGCGAGCTGAAAGCGGCGCAAACTGCGATGCTGCTGGTGCGTAAATATGTTGCGGATAAGCAGGGATCGCAGGCGATGCTGGCGTGGCTGCAACCCTATGAAGCCTTTGCCTTCCGGGAAGGGGAAGAGCCGGATTTCACCTTGCTGAACAAGCAGATCAGCAAAAGCATCATGCCCCGGACTGACGACCCGTGGGGGCGACAGCTTATCGACAGCATGGTGCTGCTGATCAAAGAAGAGCTACACCACTTCTGGCAAGTGCGTGAAGCGATGCTAAGCCGCCAAATTCCGTATATCAAAATGACCGCCAGTCGTTACGCCAAGGGCATGCTTAAAGAAGTCCGTACCCATGAGCCGTTAACGCTGATTGATAAGCTGATCTGCGGCGCCTACATTGAGGCGCGATCCTGCGAGCGTTTTGCCGCGCTGGCACCGTATCTGGATGATGAATTACAGGCGTTTTATCTGTCGCTGCTGAGCTCAGAGGCGCGCCATTATCAGGATTATCTGGCGTTGGCACAGCAGGCGGCCGACCATGACATCAGTGACCGGGTACGGTTTTTGGGTGAGGTGGAAGCATCCCTGATCTTATCGCCGGACGATGAGTTTCGTTTTCATAGCGGCGTGCCAGCCTAGCTCCACTCTCTGGTATGGTGTCTCTCTTCCTCCTTCCCGGTAGCTAAAATCTGGTGGCTAGAAATCGATCGCGCCTGCCGCAATAATCAAACCACTTGAAGGGGGAATATATCCCCGCCATATGCATTGATTTGAAAAAGGATGGTGAATGAACTGGGCACACGTATTATTGGCAGGCTATATCGGGGCGGTGATTGCGACCGTGGTGGGCGTCTGTCGTAAAAAGGGCTGGGTAGGTAAGGTCTCCGGTGCGGTGATTTTTGTCGTGGCGATTATCGGCTGGAATCTGTTTGATACGCACTACCTCATCCCGCGCGAAAGTCCGGACTATGGGCTGACTGAAACGCAGAAATTCGAGAAAGCAATGCTGGCAATGCCCGTCTATGAGGTCATTAAGGAGCAGGAACCCGCGCTATGGCAGACGATTCTCAACCAGGCAGTGGAGATGAAAACGGCGGGGAAAAGCGAGCAGCAGATTATTGACACCATACAGCCGCAGATCCTGACGTTCCAGATGGCGCGCTTACAGCAGGCACCCGATGCCAACGTGATTGCCTATATGCAGGTGAACCTCGCGCAAATTGACGCGATAGCGAAAGTAGGCGGTGACGAATGCTTTCGCTTCCTGTTCCCGGCGGTAAAGGGCGGTATCAACCCGGTACAGCTTATTCCGCGTGAAATTATGAGTCGCCGTATGGCGAATGACATGACGATGCTGCAGGCGGCTTACGGCCCGGGAAAACATACGGTTACGGCGGAAGAAAAAGAGCTGGCGCTTCAGGATCTGCAAGCCATTAGTCCGGGGCTGGTGCAGCGCTATGGGCCGGATATTCAAATCATGGCCGACCCGAATAAAGGCGTGGGTAAAGAGCAACTGGCTTGCGATATGGTTCAGGACCTGTGGACGCAGGTTCTCAAATTGCCGACCGCTCGCGCCGCCGGCGTGATTCGTCTGATGCTCTCAGCCGAAATGCAATAACGCAGTATTGCCCCTTTGCCTAACGTCAGAGGGGTTTTAGCATCCGCACTTCGCAATCTACATGCCCCGTGCAGCCCAGCGGCTCGGCAATATGCACAAAGCCCAGACGTTCGTAGAGGTGAATCGCCTCGGTCAGAAATTCGGTGGTTTCCAGATAGCACTGTTTAAATCCCTGCTCACGGGCGTGATCGAGAGCCATCAACGCCAGCTTTTTCGCCAGTCCCTGACCACGCACGCTCGGCAGAAAGTACATCTTCTGTAATTCGCAAATATCCGGCTCGCTACAGCCTAATGGCGCAACGCCACCGCCACCGACGACCAGCCCATTTTGTTCAACCACCCAATAGGCCGCACCCGGCTGGCTGTATACCTGGAATAACTCATCGAGATTGGGGTCAGCCACCGTGTAACCTTTATCAGCGGTCAAACCGTATTCGGCGGAGACCTGGCGGATCACGTGGGCAATGGCGGTGTTATCGTCGGCAGCAATGCGACGCAGCGTCGCCGAGACAGGTGTAATGACACTCATAGCGAACTCATGACGTAAAAGTGGGACATATGCAGTTAATACCACTGCGGAGAGGGAAAGCGCAAGCGAGGATAATTCAATAAAAAGCCTCTGGGCGAGAGCGTCAGAGGCTTTTATCGTCTGCGGTGTCGGATGCGCTACGCTTATCCGACCTACGATGACGGTGCCTGTTTGCCGGATAAGCGTAGCGCCATCCGGCAAACAGCTTTACAGCGCGGCAATAACCGCCTGCTGTTCAATCAGCTTCGCTTTCGCTTCCGCGTAACCTTCCAGCTTCTCACGCTCTTTAGCGATCACCGCTTCCGGCGCGCGTGCGACAAAGCCTTCGTTGGACAGTTTGGCTTCAATGCGGCCAATCTCACCGTCGATTTTGGTCACTTCTTTCGCCAGACGTGCCAGCTCATCTTCTTTATTGATCAGGCCAGCCATCGGGATCAGCAGCTCGGCGCCGTCGATGATTTTGGTCACGGAAACCGGACCTTTGTCATCAGCAGGCAGCACGGTGATGCTTTCCAGACGTGCCAGGTTCAGCAAGAAGCTACGGTTGTCGTTCACACGACGCATCGCGTCGGTGCTGCAACCACGCAGCAGCAGCTCCAGCGGTTTGCCCGGCGCGATGTTCATTTCCGCACGGATGTTACGGATGGCCACGATCGCCTGCTTCAGCCATTCGGTATCGGCCAACGCGGCTTCATCAACCTGCGCCGCATCGTATTCCGGGAACGGCTGCAGCATGATGGTGTCGGCAGTGTTACCGCAAATAACCTTCACACGCTGCCAGATGGTTTCGGTGATGAATGGGATGATTGGGTGCGCCAGGCGCAGCAAACCTTCCAGCACGGTGACCAGCGTATGGCGGGTGCCGCGCAGCTCAGACTCAGAACCACCGGTCATGACCGGCTTGGTCAGCTCCAGGTACCAGTCGCAGAACTGGTTCCAGGTGAACTCGTACAGAATGCCCGCGGCGATATCGAAGCGGAAGTTATCCAGTGCCTCGCGGTACGCTTTGATGGTCTGGTTGAATTCCGTCAGAATCCAACGGTCCGCCAGCGACAGGGTCATTTCGCCGCCGTTGAAGCCGCAATCCTGATCTTCAGTGTTCATCAGCACAAAGCGGCTGGCGTTCCACAGCTTGTTACAGAAGTTACGGTAACCTTCCAGACGCTTCATATCCCAGTTGATATCGCGACCGGTTGAGGCCAGTGCCGCCAGGGTGAAACGCAGGGCGTCGGTACCGTGTGGCTCGATGCCGTCCGGGAACTGCTTCTCGGTACGTTTAGCAATTTTCTCAGCCAGCTGCGGCTGCATCATATTGCCGGTACGTTTCTCCAGCAGATCCGGCAGGGAAATACCATCAACCATATCCAGCGGGTCGATAACGTTACCCTTGGACTTGGACATCTTCTGGCCTTCGTCGTCACGAATCAGACCGGTCATGTAGACCGTCTTAAACGGAACCTGCGGCTTGCCGTTTTCATCTTTGATGAAGTGCATGGTCATCATGATCATGCGGGCAATCCAGAAGAAGATGATATCGAAGCCAGAAACCATCACACTGGTTGGGTGGAACTGACGCAGCGCGTCGGTGTTTTCCGGCCAACCCAGCGTAGAGAAGGTCCACAGCGCGGAGGAGAACCAGGTGTCGAGAACGTCTTCATCCTGACGCAGCGCAACGTCGGTGCCGAGGTTGTTTTCCTGACGCACTTCGTCTTCGGTACGGCCGACATAGACGTTGCCGTCGTTGTCATACCAGGCCGGGATGCGGTGACCCCACCACAGCTGGCGGGAGATACACCAGTCCTGGATATCACGCATCCAGGAGAAATACATGTTTTCGTACTGCTTCGGCACGAACTGAATGTCGCCGTTCTCAACCGCTTCTACCGCCGGTTTTGCCAGCACGTCGGCACGGACGTACCACTGGTCGGTTAGCATCGGTTCGATAACCACGCCGCCACGGTCGCCGTAAGGCACGGTCAGGTCGTGCGGTTTAATCTCTTCCAGCAGGCCCAGCGCGTCGATAGCAGCAACCACCGCTTTACGTGCGGCAAAGCGCTCCAGCTTCTGGAACTCAGCCGGGATCGCGTTGGAATAGACGTCAGATTCTTCGCCTTTGGTGTCGTACACTTCCGCGGTTTCGCGGATGTCGCCGTCAAAGGTCAGGATGTTGATCATCGGCAGGCCGTGACGTTTACCGACTTCATAGTCGTTAAAGTCGTGCGCCGGGGTGATCTTCACGCAGCCGGTGCCTTTTTCCATATCGGCGTGTTCATCACCAACAATCGGAATACGGCGGTTAACCAGCGGCAGGATAACGAATTTGCCGATCAGATCTTTATAACGCGGATCTTCCGGGTTGACGGCCACACCGGTATCGCCCAGCAAGGTTTCCGGACGCGTGGTGGCGACCACCAGATAATCTTTCCCGTCTGCGGTTTTTGCGCCGTCAGCCAGCGGATAGCGGATGTGCCACATTGAGCCTTTTGACTCGCGGTTTTCTACTTCCAGATCGGAGATGGCGGTGCGCAATTTCGGGTCCCAGTTTACCAGGCGCTTGCCACGGTAAATCAGGTCTTCTTTGTACAGGCGAACAAAGACTTCTTTCACGGCATTGGAAAGACCTTCGTCCATGGTGAAGCGCTCGCGCTCCCAGTCCACGGAGTTGCCCAGACGGCGCATCTGACGGGTAATGGTGCCGCCGGATTCCGCTTTCCACTGCCAGATTTTATCGATAAACGCATCGCGACCGTAGTCGTGACGGGTTTTACCTTCTTCAGCGGCAATCTTACGCTCAACCACCATTTGGGTGGCGATACCCGCGTGGTCGGTACCGGCCTGCCACAGGGTGTTTTTACCCTGCATGCGCTGGTAGCGAATCATGGTGTCCATGATGGTTTGCTGGAAAGCATGACCCATATGCAAACTGCCGGTGACGTTCGGCGGCGGGATCATGATGCAGAAGGACTCTTTGCTTTCATCGCCGTTAGGTTTGAAATAGCCCTGCTTTTCCCAGTGCTCGTAAAGCGGCTGTTCGATATCTTGTGGGTTGTATGTCTTTTCCATTATTTCCAGGTTGCCGTATTCAGGTTAAAACCAGCCACGCGGTAAGCTTTGTAGCGCTCGCGTGCCGATTGTTTCAAAGAATCTTCATAAGGGACGAAGTCTACCACTTCTGTGAAAGCGGTGGCAAAATCTACAAAGCCGACGCGCAAACTGATCAGCAGATCGCGTGGGCTGCTGTTGCGTTTTTCTGGCCAGGCTATTTCGACCGGAGCACCGCCACGCGGGCCTTCCCCCGCCAGATTATGCGGCACGAAGCTTTCTGCCGGTCTTGCCCACAGCGCTTCATCCAGCCGAATAGCCTGTTTTTCGTCTTCACAGGCGATCAGTACGCGCTTGCCCGCGCGCCAACGTTCTGCGGCAATTTCACACACCAGTTGTTCAACGGCGCTTAAGCCATCTTGTTGTGTGTCGTTATCCAGAAGATAGAACGTTGCGTTTCTCATAATATGGGGCTTCTTGTTGTGGATTTAAATGCAAAACCGGATGGCGCTACGCTTATCCGGCCTACGGTTAAATACTCACTGTAGGCCGGATAAGACGCGTATGCGGCGCCATCCGGCAATCAAGCAAACTTACTCTTCGCCGTTAAACCCGGCGCGATTGAGCAGGAACTGCGACAGCAGCGCCACCGGACGACCGGTTGCACCTTTGGCTTTTCCTGAACGCCAGGCGGTTCCCGCGATGTCGAGGTGTGCCCAGTTGTACTTACGGGTAAAGCGCGACAGGAAGCAGCCAGCGGTAATCGCGCCGCCAGGGCGTCCGCCGATGTTCGCCATATCTGCGAAGTTGGACTCCAGCTGTTCCTGGAACTCATCACCCAGCGGTAAACGCCATGCGCGATCGCCCGCCTGTTCGGACGCGCCAATCAGCTCGTGCGCCAGCGGGTTGTGGTTCGACATCAGGCCGGTGATGTGATGACCCAGCGCAATCACGCAGGCGCCGGTCAGGGTGGCGACGTCGATGACCGCTTCAGGTTCGAAACGCTCGACATAGGTTAACACGTCGCACAGCACCAGGCGGCCTTCGGCATCGGTGTTCAGTACTTCAACAGTCTGACCGGACATGGTGGTTAACACATCACCCGGACGATACGCGCGCCCGCCTGGCATGTTTTCACAGCCCGCCAGCACGCCGACAACGTTGATGGGTAACTGAAGTTCCGCCACCATACGCATCACACCGTATACTGCCGCCGCGCCGCACATGTCGTATTTCATCTCATCCATGCCTTCAGCAGGCTTGATGGAAATACCGCCGGAGTCGAAGGTTAGCCCTTTACCGACCAACACAATAGGACGTGCGTCTTCTGACGGGTTGCCTTTGTACTCGATAACCGACATCAGCGACTCGTTCTGCGAACCGTGTCCGACGGCGAGATAAGAGTGCATGCCCAGCTCTTTCATCTGCTGTTCGCCAATGACGCGCGTGACGACATTTTTGCTGTAGCTGTCGGCCAGTTGACGCGCCTGAGAAGCCAGGTACGCTGCGTTACAGATGTTCGGCGGCATGTTGCCGAGATCTTTCGCGGCTTTAATACCGGCGGCAATCGCCAGGCCGTGCTGAATGGCGCGCTCGCCGCTGGTCAGTTCACGGCGGGTAGGGACGTTGAACACCATTTTACGCAGCGGGCGACGCGGCTCGCTTTTGTTGGTCTTCAACTGATCAAAACTGTAGAGGGTCTCTTGTGCTGTCTCGACAGCTTGACGCACTTTCCAGTAGTTGTTACGGCCTTTAACGTGCAGTTCGGTCAGGAAGCAGACGGCTTCCATGGAGCCGGTATCATTCAGAGTATTGATGGTTTTCTGAATAACCTGCTTGTACTGGCGCTCATCAAGTTCGCGCTCTTTGCCACAACCAATGAGAAGAATGCGCTCAGACAGAACGTTAGGAACGTGGTGTAGCAACAGGGTCTGACCCGGTTTGCCTTCCAGTTCGCCACGACGCAGCAGGGCGCTGATGTACCCGTCGCTGATCTTATCGAGCTGCTCTGCAATCGGAGAAAGGCGGCGTGGTTCAAAGACGCCCACGACGATGCAGGCACTCCGCTGTTTCTCTGGGCTACCGCTTTTTACACTGAACTCCATGCACTACGCTCCTGAATCTTAAAGACAACGGCGGTGGCTACGGATAGAATTGCAAGCTTTCGTAACTCATACCCGCTGTTGCGGTGACTTCGTGTTAATCTTAACGTTATTACGGCATTGGCACGTCAGAACAATTTCTGAGAGGTGGATCCGTTGAGTATAATGATCTTAGCGACGATTTCGACGACTCAAGAGAATAAATGACGTTTAAGCCATGAAACAAGCTATTTTCCTGCAAAAGACGGGTTTTTACGGGCGTATTTAAAGTGATAATCATAAGATATCTGGTACGGGAAACGCTCAAAAGCCAACTTGCGATCCTATTCATCCTGCTGTTGATCTTCTTTTGTCAAAAGCTTGTCAGGATCCTCGGTGCGGCGGTTGACGGTGACATCCCGGCAAATCTGGTGCTCTCGCTGCTGGGGCTGGGCGTGCCAGAAATGGCGCAACTTATCTTGCCATTAAGCCTGTTCCTCGGGCTGCTCATGACGCTGGGCAAACTGTATACCGAAAGTGAAATTACGGTGATGCACGCCTGCGGGCTGAGTAAGGCCGTACTGGTGAAAGCGGCGATGGTGCTGGCGTTGTTTACCAGTATCTTTGCGGCGATCAACGTGATGTGGGCGGGGCCCTGGTCTTCAAAGCATCAGGACGAAGTGCTGGCAGAAGCGAAAGCGAACCCCGGCATGGCGGCGCTCGCGCAAGGACAGTTCCAGCAGGCCACTAACGGCAGCTCGGTGCTGTTTATTGAAAGCGTCGATGGCAGTAATTTCAAAGATGTGTTCCTCGCGCAGATCCGCCCAAAAGGTAACGCCCGTCCTTCCGTGGTCGTGGCCGATTCCGGACATCTGACGCAGCTACGCGATGGCTCCCAGGTGGTGTCGCTGAACGAAGGTACGCGCTTTGAAGGGACCGCGCTGCTGCGTGACTTCCGCATTACCGACTTCAAGGACTATCAGGCAATTATTGGCCATCAGGCCGTGGCGCTGGATCCGAACGATACCGACCAGATGAGTATGCACACGCTGTGGACCACCGACACCGATCGCGCCCGTGCGGAGCTGCACTGGCGTATCACGTTAGTATTCACCGTGTTTATGATGGCGCTGATGGTGGTACCGCTGAGCGTGGTGAATCCACGTCAGGGACGCGTACTGTCGATGCTGCCCGCCATGCTGCTTTATCTGATGTTCTTCCTGATCCAGACCTCACTGAAGTCGAACGGCGGCAAAGGGAAACTGGATCCGGTGTTCTGGATGTGGACGGTTAACCTGAGTTATCTGGCTCTGGCGATTGCGCTTAACCTGTGGGATACGGTGCCTGTGCGCCGCTTGCGTGCCCGTTTTCTGCGTAAAGGAGCGGTATAATGCAGCCCTTTGGTGTACTTGACCGCTATATCGGTAAAACCATTTTTACCACCATCATGATGACGTTGTTCATGCTGGTGTCGCTCTCCGGCATCATCAAGTTTGTTGACCAGTTGAAAAAGGCCGGGCAGGGGAGCTACGACGCGATGGGGGCCGGGCTGTATACGCTGCTCAGTGCTCCTAAAGACATTCAGATCTTCTTCCCGATGGCGGCGCTGCTCGGCGCGCTGCTGGGATTGGGCATGCTGGCCCAGCGCAGTGAACTGGTGGTGATGCAGGCGTCTGGTTTTACCCGCATGCAGGTTGCGCTGTCGGTGATGAAAACCGCTATTCCGCTGGTGCTGTTGACGATGGCTATCGGGGAATGGGTTGCGCCGCAGGGTGAACAGATGGCGCGTAACTACCGCGCACAGCAGATGTACGGTGGCTCGCTGCTGTCTACCCAGCAAGGGCTGTGGGCGAAAGACGGCGACAGCTTTGTCTACATCGAGCGGGTGAAAGGCGACGAAGAGTTAGGGGGCATCAGTATTTATACCTTTAACGACCAGCGTCGTTTGCAGTCCGTGCGCTATGCGGCTTCTGCCAAATTTGATAAAGACAATAAGGTCTGGCGTCTGTCGCAGGTGGATGAGTCCAACCTGCAGGATCCGAAGCAGGTTACCGGTTCACAAACCGTGAGCGGCACCTGGAAGACCAACCTCACGCCAGACAAACTCGGTGTCGTGGCGCTGGATCCGGATGCGCTGTCGATCAGCGGTCTGCATAATTACGTGAAGTACCTGAAGTCGAGCGGCCAGGACGCCGGACGCTACCAGCTCAACATGTGGAGCAAAGTCTTCCAGCCGCTGTCCGTGGCGGTGATGATGCTGATGGCGCTGTCGTTCATCTTTGGCCCGCTGCGTAGTGTGCCGATGGGCATGCGTGTAGTGACGGGGATTAGCTTCGGCTTCGTGTTCTACGTGCTGGACCAGATCTTTGGCCCGCTGACGCTGGTATACGGTATTCCACCGATTATCGGGGCGCTGCTGCCAAGTGCCAGCTTCTTCCTGATAAGCCTGTGGTTGATGCTGCGTAAGTCGTAATCACAGCAATCGTAGGCCTGATGGTGTTGTGCTTTTCAGGCCTACTCCGGACCCGTAGGCCGGATAAGGCGTTTACGCCGCCATCCGGCAACGTAACACGGGGCTAGCGTTTTCTTCCGCCCATCAAACTTCCCAACATGCCACGAATAATCTGATTGGTGACCTGACGCGCCGCGCTTTTCGCCACGCTCTGCACCACACCATCACGCTTGCCGCCGCGCGGTCCGGTGCTGCCAAACAAGATATCCTTAAGCCCGCCGAGAATACCGTCGTCCACTGCGACCGCTTTGCCGTTGGCGGGTGGTGTGTTTTGCTGCTCAGTACTGGCCTGCACGCCTTGCTGTAAGCGCTCATAGGCCGACTCACGGTCAACCTCTTCTTCATATTTGCCGTACAGCGCGGAGTGATTAATCAGCCCGTTGCGCTCATCGTCGGTTACCGGTCCCATGCGTGAGCACGGCGCAATCACCATCGCCCGCTCCACCACCGACGGACTGCCTTTGGCATCGAGGAACGAGATTAGCGCCTCGCCGGTCCCCAGTTCCTGAATGGCTTTTTCGGTATCAAATGCCGGATTGGCGCGCATGGTTTGTGCCGCAGTTTTCACCGCCTTCTGGTCTTTGGGGGTGAATGCGCGCAGGGCGTGCTGCACGCGGTTACCCAACTGACCGAGCACGTTGTCCGGAATATCCGACGGGTTTTGCGACACGAACCAAACACCGACGCCTTTCGAGCGGATAAGGCGGATCACCTGTTCGATTTTATCCAGCAATACCTGCGGGGCATCGTTGAACAACAGATGGGCTTCGTCGAAGAAGAACACCAGCTTGGGTTTTTCCAGATCGCCCGCTTCCGGCAACTGCTCGTATAGCTCGGAGAGCATCCACAGCAGGCTGGCGGCGTACAGTTTGGGCATCTGGTACAGTTTTTCTGCGCTAAGGATGTTGATTATCCCCTTGCCGCTGGCGTCGGTGCGCATCCAGTCTTTGATATCCAGCATCGGCTCGCCAAAGAAGTGCGCCGTGCCCTGTTGCTCCAGCGACAGCAACCCGCGCTGGATAGCCCCGACCGAGGCGCTACTGATATTGCCGTACTGATTCTGGAAGGATTTAGCGTTATCGCCGATGTACTGAGTGATAGCCCGCAGGTCTTTGAAATCGAGCAGCAACAGCCCCTGGTCATCGGCAATGCGGAAGATAATATCCAGCACGCCGGACTGCACATCGTTCAGGTTCAGCAGGCGGGCCAGCAGCAGCGGGCCGAGGTCCGATACCGTGGCGCGCACCGGGTGACCTTTCTCACCGAAGATATCCCACACCGTGACCGGATTATCATGCGGCTGCCAGTCGGTAATACCGATGTTGTTCAGACGGGTCAGCAGCTTTTCAGACGCCTGTCCTGCCTGCGCCACGCCGGTTAAGTCGCCTTTAACATCGGCCATAAACACCGGTACGCCGATCTCCGACAGCGATTCGGCCAGCTTCTGCAAGGTGACGGTTTTACCGGTCCCGGTCGCGCCGGTAATCAGCCCGTGGCGGTTGGCCATGCCAGGCAGTAAAAACAGTTCGGTGTCCGGTGTGCGGGCAATTAACAGGGGTGCGCTCATTGAGATTTCCTCCATTTATCCTGCCTGGAGTATAGGCAATGTCGATGAAAGAGAATATGCGCAGGGGAGAGAAAATGACTTAAAGCGTATTGCCGTGATAAATCTGATATCCCAAATCTACGGTGTTGTGGTTATGGTCGTTGTTCTTGATTTTACTGAGCAGCATCTGTGCCGCCATGCGACCAATGTCGAAACGTGGGGTGATCACGCTCGCGAGGCTTGGGATCATCTGCCTGCCCATTTCCAGCCCGTGGAATCCGGCAATCGAGATCTGCTCCGGCACCGCCAGATCGCGCTCGCGGCACAGCAGCAGCGCGCCCATCGCAATATCGTCGTTGGTACAGAACACGCCGTCTACATCCGGGTGCGCAGCCAGCGCGTCACGCATCATCTGGGTACCGAGATGGATGGAAGAGATGGCGCGCGGATTCACGCGCAGCGGTTCCAGACCCCGGCGGGTCATGGCATCGCAATAGCCGCGATAGCGCTGTTCGTCACGGACGTCGTCTTTCGAACCCAGATACAGGATTTTGTGGCGCGGGCGTTTATCCAGCATGGTGCTGACCATATCAAACGCCGCCTGGCGGTTATCGAATCCCACCTCCATATCCAGACGATCGCCCTGAATATCCATCAGCTCAACTACCGGAATAGTCGCTGAACGCAGAAACTTCACGGTACGTAAAGTGTGATATTTCTCGGAAAGAATAATGCCGTCGATGTTGTACGACAGCAGGTTGATAACCGATTCTTCCTCGGACTCCCGATCGTAATTGTAGTTGGCGATCAGGGTCTGATAGTTATGGTCCGAGGTCACGGATTCAATCCCGGCCAGAATGTCGGCAAACAGCTGGTTTTGAAACGAGGGGATCAGCACACCGAGCGTATAGCTTTGCGCGTTCAACAGCATTGCCGGCGCGCGGTTGGGGATGTAGTTAATCTCCTCCATAATCTGCGCGATGCGCTCGCCGGTTTCCTTTGCGACCTTTTTCGGCGAGCGGATGTAGCGACTCACCGTCATTTTGGTCACACCCGCCAGGGTGGCGATATCTTGCAAAGAAATTCTGTGGTTCCTCATCTTCTCTCCTGAGCCGGGGAGCGCAGGCTTGTGCTCCCCGGTAATGCCGAACTAATGCAGAATGGCGTTAAGCGCCAGAACCCCAAGGAGTCCCATAATGGAAATCAACGTTTCCATGACCGTCCAGGTGCGCAACGTTTCGCCGACGCTGAGATTAAAATAGCCTTTAAACAGCCAGAATCCCGGATCGTTAACGTGGGAAGCAATCACGCTGCCCGCACCGGTTGCCAGTACCATCAGCGCTGGATCGGCATGGGTGACGTTAATAATCGGCAGCACCACGCCCGCGGTAGTAATCGCCGCCACGGTGGCTGAACCGAGCGCGATGCGCAGCAACGCCGCGACCGTCCAGCACATCAACAGCGGAGAGAGTGAGGTACCGGTCATCAGGTGCGAAATATACTGGCCCACGCCGCTGTCGACCAACACCTGCTTAAACGCCCCACCGCCGGCGATGATAAACACAATCATGGCGATGGCACCGATAGAGTCGCCAATGATATCCATTATTTGCTCGATCGTACGTCCGTTACGACGACCAAGGGTGAAAATGGCGAGGACGATGGCAATAAACAAGGCGACCGCAGGGTTACCGATAAACTCAAAGAACACCCGCACGCTGTTGGTCTTCGGTAGCGTAATTTCGCACACTGCGGCGACCGCCATCAGTATGACCGGGATAACCGCTGCAAAGATACTGTTCCAGAACGACGGCATCTCTTCTTCGGTAAACAGATGTGGGTTAAATAACCCTTCCGGCGGCGCTTTCTCAAAGCGGGTCAGCAGCTTGGAGAACAGCGGCCCAGCGACAATCACCGTCGGGATAGTAATGATAAAGCCGTACAGCAGCGTGGTGCCAAGGTTGGCCTCGAAAATGGTGGCAATCGCCGTTGGTCCCGGATGAGGCGGCAGAAAACAGTGGGTCACGGACAGCGCCGCCACCATCGGCACGCCGACGTACAGCAGCGGCAGTCCGGATGAGGCCACCACCGTAAACACCAGCGGCAGCAGCAGAACAAAACCGACTTCGAAGAACATCGCCAGACCGACGACCAGCCCGGTAATGACCAGCGCCCACTGCACGCGTTTTTTACCGAACGTGCCAATCAGCGTGGTGGCGATGCGCTGGGCCGCGCCGGTATCGGAGATTAACTTTCCGAGCATGGCGCCGAACCCGAGGATCATCGCCAGCCCGCCGAGCGTCCCGCCGATCCCATTTTGTATTGAATGCAGAACGGCCTGGGCATCCATCCCTTCGGCAAAACCGACGACCGCCGCTACCAGGACCAGAGCAATAAAGCCGTTAACTTTAAAGCCAATCATCAGGACCAGGAGCAGCGCGACGCCTGCCGCAATTATAATTAATGGCATATTATTTTCTCTTATAAATTATGTAGAGTGGTGTGCCAAAAATGCAGCGCCAGGGCGCTGCGTGATGTTGCGTGGTGTTGTATCAGACGGCGACCAGCATGCCGCCATCGACAAACAGCAGGTGTCCGTTAACAAAATCGGATGCTTTGGACGAGAGGAAAACCGCCGCACCAATTAGTTCCTGCGGATCGCCCCAACGTGCGGCAGGCGTCCGTTTGCACAGCCAGGCGGTGAAGGCTTCGTCTTCGACCAGCGCTTTGGTCATCTCGGTTTTGAAGTAGCCCGGCGCGATGCCGTTCACCTGGATATTGTGGCGCGCCAGCTCAACGCACATCCCACGGGTGAGCATTTTCACCGCCCCTTTTGAGGCGGCATATGGCGTGATGGTGTCGCGGCCCAGTTCGCTCTGCATGGAGCAGATGTTGATGACTTTCCCGGCCTGGCGTTCCACCATGCGACGAGTGACCGCCTGCGACACCAGGAATACTGCCGTCTGGTTCACCGCAATCACGTCGTTCCAGTCCTGTTCCGGGAACTCGGTGAACGGATGACGGCGCTGGATACCAGCGTTATTCACCAACACATCAATCGGGCCAATATCTTTTTCGATATGGTCAATGGCGGCGTCGATATCCTGTTTATGCGTAACATTGAAAGGCGCGGCAACGGCGCGGATCCCTTCCTGCTGCAGTTTTGCCACGGCGGCTTCTGCGCGTTCCGGCGTAATATCATTGACGATGATCTGCGCGCCATATTTGCCCAGCCCGGTCGCCAGTAAATAACCAATACCCTGCGCCGAACCGGTGATCAGAATATTTTTGCCATCCAGTGAAAAAAGATCGTTCATCATGCTATTCCTTATTTTATGTCTTCAAAAACGAGCTGGACTTTCGCCGCCTGGGTTTTATCCCCGGCGAAGATCAGCGCCTGTTCAAGGTCGGTAAACGGATATTCGGCGCTGAGTAACGGCAGCGGATCGATAACGTTATTTGCCAGCCACGACACCGCGGTATTGAATTCGGTGGTAAAGCGGAACGAGCCTTTAAGCGCGATCTCTTTGCCGATCAGCATCATCATCGGGAACTCTGGTACCGCGCCGCCCATGCCGACCTGCACCATCACGCCTTTCGCGCGGGTGACTTCCAGACAGGTGGTGATTGAGGAAGGATGGCCGGAGACTTCGAAGCTGACGTCAAAATAGCCTTTCTCTTTTTTCCACGCGTCGAGCGAGTCTTGTTGCGGACTAATCAGCGTGTCTGCGCCCATCTGTTGCGCCAGCGAAAGCGAACGTGGGCTGACGTCTGCACAGACGATTTCTGCTGCGCCGAGCGTTTTCACTGCGCTGACGATCAGGCAGCCAATTGGCCCAACGCCGGAGATAAACACCCGTTTACCCTGCAGGTCGCCCGCTTCATGCGCGGCGTGGATTGCTACCGCCAGCGGTTCGGCAAAGGCCATGACTTTTTCATCGGCCTGCTGCGGGTAGGGGATGCACTGCGCGGTATCGACGGTTTTAAACCGGGTAAAGCCGCCGTCAACATGGGGAAAATACATGGCGCTGCCAAAAAATCGCATCTCCGTACACTGATTTTCTTCATGCTGCAGACAGTATTTGCAGTGGCCGCAGGGCTTCGACGGGTTAATCGCCACCGACTGACCTTCATGTAATTCAGGTGAATCACTCTGGACCACTTTACCAATAACTTCATGACCTAAAATCATCGGGGCTTTAACGGTAAAATTACCGACTTTGCCTTCCTGATAATAATGTAAATCGGAACCACAAATTCCCCCGCGGGTAATTTGAACTAACGTTCCTTTATTATTCCATTCAATATTTTGGTCGGTAATGGCAACAGCTTTCTTACCCGCGACAACGCAGGATTGGGTTTTGACTTGCATAAATTCCTCACTGGTCAGGTAGTAACCTCGGCAGCATTTAAACGGTTTTAATTGTTATTATTTGTGATGAAGATCACGCTGGAAAATTGTTACACTACAATGTTACGCATAACGTGATGCGCCTTGTAAATCTGCTCAGTGGTACTGAAAAAGCGTGAATTTCCCCATCAGCAAGGCGTAATATCGCGCCATGGAATATGAATCTGGAGTTTTTTAGATGGCTGGGGAAAGTTATATTTTGATGGGCGTTTCTGGTAGCGGTAAATCACTCATTGGCAGCAAAGTTGCCGCCGTATTATCCGCTAAATTCATAGATGGTGACGATCTCCATCCCGCCAAAAATATTGATAAAATGTCGGAAGGTATTCCATTAACTGATGAAGACCGGCTGCCGTGGTTAGAACGGTTAAATGACGCGTCATACAGCCTGTATAAAAAGAATGAAACCGGATTTATTGTCTGCTCGTCATTAAAAAAACAGTATCGCGATATATTGCGCCAGGGCAGCCCGAATGTGCATTTTTTGTGGCTGGATGGCGATTACGAGACTATTCTGGCGCGCATGCAGCGTCGGGCAGGGCATTTTATGCCGGTGGGATTACTAAAAAGTCAGTTCGACGCGCTGGAGTGCCCGCAGGAAGATGAACGCGATATTGCCCGCATCGACGTGAACCATGACATCGAGCATGTGACGGAACAGTGCCGCCAGGCGGTGCTCGCATTTCGTCATGGGCAATAAGCTCAGCCCCTTACGGGACTGAGCCACCGCATCAGAAATCGGCTTTTAGCACCACGCGGTAACGGGCTTTGCCGTCGCGTACGTGCTGGATAGCTTCATTGATTTTTGACATCGGGTACTGCTCGGTGACTGGCGACACCTTGCTGCGCCCGGCAAACTTCATCAGCTTGCGCAGTTCGAACGGCGTGCCGGTTGCCGAACCGGAGACGCTGCGATCGCCGGCAATTAAGGTAAACGCCGGCACCGGCAGCGGCTTCAGTACCGCGCCGACAGTGTGGAAATTACCGCCGTAGGCCAGCGCTTCAAAATAGGGCTGCCAGTCGAGATCGACGTTAACCGTATTAATGATGAGATCGAACTGGCCCGCCAGCGCTTTTAGCGCCTCCGGATCGCGACTGTTAACCACTTTATCGGCCCCCATCGCCAGCACTTCCTGTTCTTTCGCTGGGTTGGAGCTGAACGCGGTGACTTCGCACCCCATCGCGTGTAACAGCTTAATGGCGATATGCCCCAGGCCGCCGATACCAATCACCCCGACGCGGCTGGTGGCGGTGATGTGGTGCATCAGCAGCGGTTTGAACACCGTGATGCCGCCGCACAGCAATGGACCGGCAGCCGCATGGTCGATGCTCTCCGGCAGCGGGATCACCCACTGCCAGTCTGCACGCAGCTTCTCGGCAAAGCCGCCGCGATTGAGGATCGTGGGAACGGCACCTTCCAGGCAGTTAATCTGATTACCGCTGATACAGGCATCGCAGTGCCCGCAGCTGCGTGCCGTCCAGCCGATGCCGACGCGCTGGCCGACCTTCAGGCCTTTATCCTGCGCCGCACTGCCGAGCGCCGCCACGCGACCAATCACCTCATGCCCGGCAACCAGCGGATACTGAGAGAACCCCCATTCGTTGTCGATCATCGACAAATCAGAATGACAGATACCGCAGTATTCGACCTGTACTTCGACATCTTCCGGCTTTAGTTCTCCCGCATCATATTCATAGAGTTCGAGTTCGCTGCCCGCCTCTTTTGCGGCGTAGCTTTTTATCATCGACATCGTGTTTCCCTCAGTGTGGTGTTGAACAGGAAGTGTAGAGCATGGGGAAATAGGGTGCTTCGCAGAAGGGGGGATTAGGGCCTTTTCTGCAGCAAGGCGTTGAGCCACATTTCGTCGCGGTCAGGACGCTTATCGAGCGTCGTCCAACTGCTGATTAGCGTGATATCGCTCAGCGGTGCGATCAGCTTTTCCAGTCCCTGCTCGGTGAGATCGGTAAAGTGACGGCCGTCTTTCACTCTTTCTGTTTCGCCGTATTTGAACGAGACATACCATATCCCCCCGGTTTTAAGCGCGTGGGCGAGTTTGCTCATTACACCGGGTAACGCTTCGGCGCTCACATGCAGCAACGATGCACAGCACCAGATACCATCATAGCGTTCGGTGTCGGCGATATCGTTAAATGTCATCTGTTTGACGCACAGTCCGGTATGCTGGCTGGCAAGGTTAACCATTTCCGCAGAGGCATCGAATGCTTCGACTTGATAACCTTTTTCCAGGAAGGCTTTACTGTCACGGCCGGAGCCGCAGCCTGCATCCAGAATACGTCCGCTCTGCGGGAGGTGTCGCAGGAAGGGGAGATAAAGCGATTCCATATCGACATTAACCGTAGAGCTAAAAAAATCCTGCGCGTGGCGCTGGTAATATTCGAGAGTCATCAGAATGTATCCGTTCCTTGTGCAAGGGGTTCCCATTGGTGAAAGAGTATTTTAAGCGCCTCGTTCCAGCTGTCGTTCAAAAATGTGTTTCTCAGCGTCGGGGTCGCGCCCGTCTGGCGAATCAATGTTTCACGCAGTGGGAGATGGCTGTTAATGAAATATTCATTTCTGTCCCGAAGACGCTGAAGTAGCCTGGGTGAGGGAAGTTGGGCAAATTTGCCTTTCCCACCCCGGTTACATTCTTTGCAGGCGAGTACCAGATTCCAGACGCCATCGATATTTGCGACCTGTCCCCGAGCTTTCCACGGGATAAAATGATCAACATCGGCAAAGGTGTCGTCGCCAGGGAGCAAACTAATAGGCGCAAAACAGTAGAAGCAGCGCCCCTTCTGATAACCGTTAAGGCTGTCCCGACAGCTGGAGATCGTCACCCGCCGGTCACTGTTCCTGCTAAACAGCATTTGGTTATCGTTGTCATACTCGACATTTATCAGGTGGCTGGAGATATTCATAGCCCAGGCTTGTTCGACGAGGTTCCAGCGCGCATCTGTTTCAAAAATAAGGTTTCGGTATTGCAGGCGCTCACCCAGATTGTAGAAATTATCCGTCATCCGGATGCCTTTATGCGTTTTACGCTCATCAATAAAAAAGCGTTTTTCAATTTCGCCCTGATTCACATTGTGAAAGGCATCAATCACATTATTAAACCCCTGCCGGACCGTGATGGCGGTGAGTTCATCACGCGTGATCTCGCCGTTATTAAATTGCGTACAGGTGGCAATAAACTGGCTGCTGCGTGAGGTTATCTGCTTTGGCGCATGTCTGAGATGGCGGCACAAATGGCTGCTGAACGGTACAGCCAGATCTTCAAGCGTGATGAGATCGCTGCCATCAGGTTTGAGTTCGTGCAATGCATGGGCGAGCGCAAACTTGTAGGAAGCCACATTCTTGCCAAAGAGGATAATCCCGCGCCAGTAGTTTTCCAGCGTGGGTTCAACCTGATAGAAACGCATAACGGTGTCCTGAGAACGGTTGGTAACTGCTATTACTGGATTCAGTAACGACATCTCATAGTAAACAGCAGCAAATGTAAACCGAGCGGGTCACGTTGCATTTTTTTGCGAGGTAAATTCCGGAAAAATTCAGGTTAGAGATGAGAATAGCGGGAGGAAGAAGGGCGTGTGGGCGATCGAACCGCAATGACGCTGTTTTTTTCAACACTTAGCGCGACTATCGTGCGCTGCCGCTTGCATGGTGGCGTGCGACAGGTATAATCCACAACGTTTTCCGCATCCCTTCCGTGCCGGAGTGGCGAAATCGGTAGACGCAGTTGATTCAAAATCAACCGTAGAAATACGTGCCGGTTCGAGTCCGGCCTTCGGCACCAATAGTATGTAAATGGACCTCAACTGAGGTCTTTTTTTATGCCTGAAATCCAGTCCCCGTAAGGCTTTGCCCCGCTTTTCAGTCAACCGACATCAATCTGAGTTACCCCACATCAACATGCTTGTGAGTATAGAACCGAGTATATATGCTGGTTCGATAATGTTTATATACTCACGGCAGCATATGGAAGGAATACCATCATGGCCCTGACTGATACCAAGGTGCGTTCGGCAAAACCTGAAGAAAAGGAATACTCGCTTGTAGATGGCGATGGCATGTTTTTGCTGATACACCCTAACGGCTCCAAATACTGGCGCTTCCGTTTCCGCTTCGGTGGTAAGCAACACCTGATGGCTTTTGGGGTTTATCCTGAAACATCCCTAGCTGATGCTCGTCAAAAGAGGGAAGAGGCCAGGAGGCTTGTTGCTGCCGGTGTCGATCCTCGTGAGCATAAGCGAGCAGTGAAAGAGGAACAGGCTAAAGAGGTCATCACTTTTGAATCTGTTGCCAGAGACTGGCACGCCAGCAATCAAAAGTGGTCTGAATCGCATAGTGGCCGTGTTCTTAAAAGTCTGGAAGATAATCTGTTCGATGCGATTGGTAAGCGGAATATCGCTGAGTTAAAAACCAGAGATTTACTTATTCCCATCAAAGCCGTAGAGATGTCTGGACGTCTTGAAGTGGCGGCGCGTCTACAACAACGAACGACAGCAATTATGCGGTTTGCAGTGCAGAGCGGTTTAATCGATTACAACCCTGCACAAGAGATCGCTGGAGCGGTTGCCACAGCAAAAAGACAGCACCGTGCTGCATTAGAACTTAATCGCATTCCTGAACTGCTTCATCGTATCGACACATATACCGGCAGACCATTAACACGCTTAGCTGTGGAGCTGACGTTGTTGGTCTTTATTCGATCTAGTGAACTGCGTTTTGCGCGCTGGTCAGAAGTCGATTTTGACACTGCAATGTGGACGATTCCCGGAGAACGCGAGCCATTGGAAGGTGTGAAGCATTCACATCGAGGATCGAAAATGCGGACCCCTCATCTTGTTCCTTTATCCCGCCAGGCTCTGACCATTCTGGAACAGATCAAAAGCATGAGTGGAAATCGAGAGCTGATCTTCGTTGGCGATCATGATCCACGTAAACCCATGAGTGAGAACACGGTGAACAAGGCGCTGCGGGTGATGGGCTACGATACGAAAGTTGAAGTTTGTGGGCATGGCTTTAGAACCATGGCATGTAGTTCATTGATTGAATCGGGGTTATGGTCGAAGGATGCGGTAGAGCGGCAGATGAGTCATCAGGAGCGTAACTCTGTGCGTGCGGCTTATATTCATAAGGCCGAGCACTTAGGGGAGCGTAGACTTATGGTGCAGTGGTGGGCGGATTATCTGGATGCTAATCGGGAGAAGGGGATTAGTCCTTTTGATTTTGCTAAAGTAAACAAGTAAATGTATCCGGGTAGCGGTTGCTACCCGGATACATTTATTTGAATTGGAACATTAACTTTTATGGGCTAAAAAGATGAAGCTTCTTAATACATATGAAGATAAAGATGAAGCAGAGGATGCATTGGCTAAAATATCTGGAGAGAAGAGATTAGCAAGCGAGCGCGATAGCACAATGGTTATTTATAATCTCTTTGGTACGCCATCATGGGGGAATTTCTATAAACTAGGTATGTTTAGTCTTCCTGAACTGCAGGGAATGTTGGAACTACGTAAAGCAGGGCGACCTATTGATGTAGCGAAGCATAATGAATACATTAAAACGCTCGGCTATGTTGCTCGTACATTTGATTTATCCATTCCAAAACATTGGTTGTGAAAAAGGCCGGTTAACCGGCCCTGTTATTGTAATCTAAAAAATCGCATGTTTCATTTGTTTATAGTATATTTTTTTTGGATTCAATAACTTAGGTGTATTAATTGAAGATTGCTATACCTAACGTTGAATTCTTATTGGAGTGTATATAAATGAATCATCTTTGTTCAGTCATAATTTATTGTGAGTGATAAAGAGAAATCTAAGTTGCGTAAGAATTAAATTGTTGTTTTAATTAAATATTTATAGTTGTTGGTTTATTGATAGCTCATTATTTCAAAGATGAACGTTCTATTTTTATCTGGTTGCACATACTTGGTTAGTTTCCTAAAGCTATATTAACCAAGCATGTGATATATGTGATGTTAAAATTACCATCATAGGAAAACAATGGCGTCATTAGCCTGGTGATGAACATCTAGTCGTATATTAGACGATAATCTGTTTTCATTGAAGTTTATATCGAAGGGGAACCAAGCAGGGTCATTAATAATAGCAGACATGCTTTTGCTTGAGTTTCCTTGAGCCCTCACTGATACTTCAGTCAGCCAGGCGATAACGTTATCGTGATTAATCGCAATTGATTTTCGCAACTGATATGTGCCTGATTTAGGGTTAGATAACAATTCTAGATTTATTAAGGTTCGAACAACAAATTGCATACAACGCTTGATAGTTGAAGTATCCCCATAGCTTTCAGTAATGCGTTGCTCTAATTGATTGTAAATGAACAGACCTTCATGCTTGGTCATTCTACCAATTTGTATTACGATATTATAAAAGAAGGGGTATTTAACAAGCATCATTCCCCAATGAATAGCTATATTTATTTCGCTGTGTTCAATGAGCAATTTACAGGCGTCGGAATGAAATGCTTTGGGCACCGATTTCGATTCTGAATCCCAAATCCCAAAAAGAAGATTTCTGGTTTTATCTTGTGCTACTTTGCTGTCAAAACTAGGGGCAAGTAAACTATCAATTTTATTTTTTAATGCCTGCCCGTGAATCCCATTCGCCGACCAGGATGCGGTTTGAACAAGCCAATCCATCTCTAAATGCCGATTGAATCCAATAATGGGTTTCATGAGTAAATATTCCTTTTGAAAACGACTATTGAGTTTCCTTGCTGCAAGTGTTCAAATGTTGATACATCAAGTGTATTCAAGTTGATATCAATTTGTAATGGGAAGAACACTTGATCAGCTAATACTTCATCAAGACTAATGCTAACTTTGTTCAATGAAATCATAGCAGCGGTAGTTAACCAATTTGCTATATGGTTGCTAACTTTTTCTTGAATTGGAACGACCGAATATGATGTTGGTTTATTACTTCTCTCTATCACTCCTAACTCGATCATAGTCCTTAAAACAGCACTTAGCGCTCTACTGGTTGCTTGTGTCTCGCCATATAACATACTCATTCGGCGAAATACTTGAGAAAAAGTAAATGTGTCATTTAGCCTGGCTTGTCGGCCGATAAAACGAGCGACTTCAGCAAAAAAAGGTTTTTTTGCAATTAACATTCCCCAGTGAATAGGCAATGAAAATGCATCAATCTCTTGATGTAATTGAATGCTTGTCTCAAAAAAAACATCTTTATTTTTTGGTCGCATCCAAATTGAGGTTAATAAATTTCGAGCTTTGCGTCGATTTTCTTTAGTTGCTATATACGTACCAAGAAATACTTCCAGGTTTTTATTTAATTGCACACTATCTGCTTCGCTAGCAACCCAGCGGAGCGTTTGTTCAAGCCATTCTTTCTCGATATGGCGGCAGAAACCTGGAGTTTTAACCATAACTAACTACTTTTTGTTAACAATAATGAAAGGCACTATTGCCTCATGGAGGCTGATTCCTCCATGCCCTACAACGATATCCCCTTTACTTTTAAAGGCTTTGTCAGAGCGAGCTAGCAAAGGGTATGTCCCTTTTGGCAGGCCCATCTCAGGACCTGGCCATACTATCACAGAATCTTGATAGTTTGCAGCAGAGCTGTCTCGCAAACTGGGGTCATTATAAATTCGTACTCTTTCTCCCCGAGTCTCAGCTTTTACCCCTTCATTGATATATCCCATACCGATAGCCTCTTGGTTACCATGGTCTGAAGTAATTATAACTTCAAACCCATTCTTCAGTAGATCTGAAATTTTATCTTTGAATTTCCATTCGGCCAGCCAGCTATCAACTACTACATTTAATCCAGCCATTCCCATTTTCATGCCGTGCATCTGTTCATCGATAAAATTTATGACTAAACCGGCAATTTTAACTGGTAGTGACCCAACTAGTGATTGCCATTCATCGACTGAATAATTCTCAATTTTCTTTGCATACTTAATCTCTCGTTTGTTTAAGCCTTTATTCATCCAATAATTAAGCCATAGTTGTTCTTCTTTATTTGTAGTCAGTAAAGATTCGCCAAACAAAAATGGACGCTTCCCTGAGAACAAGGTTTGCCGTGAAATTGACGTTATCGTCGGCACCCAAGCAAAACAAGAATGCTCTTCTATTGAAATATTTTTGCATATTTGCAATTGCTTACGTAATAATGGCCATTGGCGAGCCCCCATACCATCCAAAACAAGCAAACAAATTTTATTACCAGAATCTATCCTGCGTGATATCCAGTCAGGAACTTTATGCAACATAGTTGGATAACGAACAGTTGGTATGGTTTGTATTTTCGCATAGTTGATTAGTAACCAATGTTGAAATAATTCATCTACATCAGTATTAATATTTTTAATGTCATCAAACAAAACTTCAACTTCAGGAAATTTTTTATTTTGATAAAAAATGGCGTTCATGATACCAAGAGAGCGTGACTGCTCAAGCCAGAAATCCGCATTTATACTTTCTTCTGAGTATTGGTTGAATAATTTTTTGGCATTATTAAGTAGGTGTAGTATTCGTTCTTTTTCTGTTACTTTTGGTTCTTTTAGTACAGAAAATGATGCCCAGTGTTCAGGAGGTAAATTTTTTATCGCCACTGGTTTTATAATGCCTTCAGCAAACAGATTATAAATAAAAACGCGAACATCACCATCAGCAAAAGGAACAATTAGCTGAGTGTTTGGTCGAGATGCAAAGGAAATAGGACTCTTTTCTTCATCTTGCAAGTATATTCCCCACTGTTTTTGAAGAAAATTAAAAAAATAAGATTTATTGGAAATTAGTTGATTGACATTCCATAAACCAAAACTCGGCACTAAGCTCAGTAGATGAATTAGCCTCGTTTCAATTTGCATTGGCATTTCAATGCCAATATAATGCTTTCTAATCAATAGCCTAACAAGGTCTGTACTGGATTGGATTATCTCAGGTGCAATTCTATATATATGGCGCAATAAGAAATCTAGACTGGACTGTTGGCTGAGTCTACCTGGAGCAAATGATTTCAGCGCATCCATGACTGACTGATATAACGTGGCTGGTAGTAATCTTAGTATGTCTGAATCAATATCCTGGAAAAATTCTGATAGATGAAAATCAATCTCTTTTGACTCATGTTGAATATCATGAGGTATAAAAATATCACGCTCAACCGTCAGCCGAATCAGGAAAGATATTTTATTCTCACCACTACGCCATGTTTCATAGGCCAGACGTAATGCTAATGGGTCATCATCATCAAAAATGAACGCATTTTTTTCTTGAAGTGAGGTTGCTATTACAGGCTCGTATAGTAGTCCATCTGGATCGTTTATGATGTAAATAAAAGCTCCATCCAAATTTATTTTATGAATAACGTCATCCTGCCAGGTCATATTCATCCTTTAATTTCAATAATGGTGTGTAAAACCATGTCAGGAATCACTCTGCGTTTTTTATCTATATCCTGGAGCCACAAAGCATATTCACTACTTAATTGACGCAAGCGAAATTGGCGAACCTCTGGTAATCCAACTCGTTCTATTGCTTTTTTTCTTGCATTAAATGAGTATTCACCTTTTTCAAACTGGTTATCTAAATAGGTCTGATTGGCTGTTAACATGCTTTCGAAGATAGCTTTTCCTTCCTCTTGTGCCACCTTATGCATAAGGGCATAGATCGACTGATGTAAAGAAGACTCGACTGCTAAGTCTTGAGGTAAAATCTCAAATTCTTTACTACAGACAGCATCCCAGACTCTTTGGGATGCTGTTGCGTAATATTGACCGTTAGGCTTGATATAGACTGGCATATATTGGCAGCGTCGCTCATGGCCTGCCACAAGGCGGATACTCCATAATGCCCAATAACCATTTGCTCCGGCTGGTAGTGACTTAACAGCAACACTAGGGATAGGTTGTGCTTCACTCCAGACAGGTAATTGACTACACAGTCCTTTTATCTTGGGGTTTTCGAGCGTTAGATGCGTGAAACTTGGCTGTTGCTGGGCGATTTTCCCAATAAAGGTTATTCCACTCCATGTTGCACCATCTGGCCAAGTTAGAGTATGACTCCCATCAATTTCGTCAGTAAAATCAGTTGTATGCTGCATACTACGTTGCCAGCGCAAGTAACTAGCGACCATGCTCTGTACCCAATAGGGTAGTGGATGGTTCAAGGTTTGACGATAGTCCTCAGCAGATAAGGGATCTCCGCCACCAAACAGGGCATCCTGTTGCCGCTTGTCCACAGCACCGTCTCTTAAGGTGGCGAGGGCTTTAGCTAACTCCTGATCCATTAAAGCAGGATCAGTGATAGATGTGATAAACAACTCATCAAACAGATGATTAGCATTAGAGGAATCCAATACATCGCTGGTCTTATCAACGCCGAACTCGTCGAGGATAATCTGTAACTTCGCTTCGAGCACTTCGCGAACTCTGTGCTCAACGGTATCTTCGAGCACAAAGTTCAGTGCGCGAACGATATGCTGTTGGCCGATACGATCAACGCGACCAATACGCTGTTCCATGCGCATCGGATTCCATGGCATATCGTAATTAACAATCACATGGCAGAACTGAAGGTTTAGACCTTCTCCGCCGGCATCAGTTGAAATCAGAATGCGAGTATCACTGGCGAAAGCAGCTTGTACCTTTTTACGCTCTGACAGATCCATTGAGCCGTTGAGACTAACGACACTGATGCCTCGTTCAACAAAGAACTGCGCCAACATTTCTTGGGTCGGCACAAACTCTGTAAACACCAGCATCTTCAGATACGGATCTCCCTCTTCTTGCTGCAGGCGGTAGAGCCAATCGAGCAAGGCTTCGGCTTTGGCATCATTTTCGGCACTTACACATTGCTCCGCTAACGCTAGCAAACGGCGCACTTCGTTTTTTTCATTCTCCAACGAGGTTTGGCACTGAGCTAATAATTCGTCCAGCTGGGTTTGACCATCCAGATCCGCCCACTCATCGGCAAACGCCAAAGGTAATTCTTCTTCTGCCCGCTTATTTTCTAGTACTTTTAGCCGACGGGCGAGGGTTCGTGCGATAGCCGCACTACTAGAACTCACCAAACGCTGCATTAGTATCATCAAAAAACCAATAGCATTTTGTTGCTTGGCTTGCGCCTGGTTGTAGCCTTCTTTAATGTACTCAGTCACCTCTTCATAAAGGTGACGCTGTAATCCATGCTGGGCTTGCCAGGCAACGGCAACCATTTCTGTTTGCCGAGGACAAAAAAGTGGCTTACCTTCGCCATCGATGGCGATCCGTTTTTCAGTACGCACCACAAATGGCTGAACCCGCTCTTGTGAGACCGAGCTTACATCTGGAAAGGCTTCGGCATCGAGTAGTGCCATCAAACGGTGGAAAGCATCACTTTTGCCTTGATGTGGTGTAGCGGATAATAACAATAAATAGGGAGCTGCTTCGGCCAAACCTTGGCCTAGCTTATAACGGGCGACTTGGTCGGTGCTACCGCCAAGCCGATGGGCTTCATCAATGATGATAAGGTCCCAACCCGCAGCCAGCAGGTCATCAAAACGAAACTTGTTATACTCATTAAGTTGTTTGAGTGACCATCCCTTGCGGCTTTCAATGGGCTTGATACTGTCGACTGGGCAGACAACCTGATCATAACGTGACCAGATATTGTCATGCTCATTCTGTGGTTTTTGTTCACCGGGCAGCATCAATTGGAATGACTCGTTAAAGTGGGTCTGCATTTCACTTACCCACTGACTAACCAACCCTTTAGGTGCACAAACTAGAATTCGCTTTGCCAGTCCGCGCAACTTCAATTCACGCATGACCAGTCCAGCCTCGATGGTTTTGCCCAGACCTACTTCATCAGCAAACAGATAGCGCACCTGTTTTTTGCTCATCGCCTTGGTGAGCGCCTTCAACTGGTGCGGCAAAGGAATGACATTCGATTCTATTGGTGCCAGGAGGGTATCTTCCTGCTGGACGTTGGCAATTTTGGCAGCAGTGGCCAAATAGCATAACGCATCAGCCGTCACGTTGGTCTGCACTGGTTGGTGGTAGAGATCGGTGTTTAATACCTTGAGTACTATATCTTGTTGCTGCAACCAGACACGGTAAAACTGCTGGCCCCATAGGCCAGCAGTTTCAATCACTTTAACATATTGCTGATGAGCTTGACTCCAGGCCCAACTACCTACCTGCCACATCGTTTATCACCATTCGTCATTGGTATCGGTTTGACTCAAGGTAACCGCTTGATCGTAATACATCAGTAATACTTGATCTTCTTCCAATACGCTACTTGGCAGTTTATCGGCTACGGCGATCAAAGCAGGATACTCCTGTTGCTCCCACAAGTTCTTAAAGCCAGCCCGTACCGCTTCGATGCGGAAAACTTTAAGTTTTTTCTTGGTGGTTTTGTACTCTTCAAACTCTTTAAGTAGTGATTTTTCACGTAGTTTTTCTAGATCTCCTGCCTTATTTGGATCGGGTACATACCAGCGATCTTTAGCCTTGGTGACTAAAACTGGGTTATCTTTGGATAGATTACGTAGTTCCTTCCAGTTACTAGAAAGATAACTGTGGATCTGGTCTGGTACATCATCCTGGCAGTCATAACAGAGGAAGTTTTGGCTTAGTAACTCACGTAGATCCAACATCATTTCGTTTTTGTTCCAGCCACTAAGCTGTTGCATAAATTGCGGATTAATGTCTGAGAAAGTGAGCGGTTTTTCTTTTAGCAATTGACGGAGCCACTGTATCGCTGATGCTTCGTCGGTAACAAACATAGATAATTGTTTTACTTCGCCTATAGACATCTTCTTTCGATCGTACTCAGCAACTTGCTCTGGAAGAAAGTACATCCCATCACGCTGTATAAACCACTGAGCTAAACCTAGCTGGAACTCTAGGCTGGAAACCGGTACGAGATAACCTTTCCGGACATAATAAGCAACCATCTGATCGAATAGAATACGTGGATCACGTTCTGGGATAAACTGCAGCAAACCATTCTGCTGTTTGGTCACTGGTAGGTATCTTAAGTGTGTGCGGACAAAATCCCACACTCCCTCCTCAGTCTGCGCTTCTTCAAGGAATCGTTCCTCGAATCCACCATTTGGTTTATAAGCAGAAATGACAAGGTCCTGCTTAACTGCTGTCGGAGTGGTATAAGCCTTAAAGCTTCCTTGCTTTTTATCGAGAGCTGAAACATTCGCAACAACAAATCCAGCTTCGGTTATAGCTGTCTGAATATTATTCCAGACTGAAGCTCTAGTGTTAGAAAACTCAACAGTTATCCAGCGACCAGGTTTTAGTATTCGATAGGCCTCTGAAAAAGCTCTTGTCATTAATTCACGATATTCGGATAGTCCTTTACCTTGTACGGAGTTTTCGATCGCTTCTTGATTTATGTTAGTTGTGAGTCCTAACCAAGGTTCCCAAAGTGTATTGAGTTCGGAGTAATTAATATTGGCGCCAAATGGAGGGTCGATAAAGATATAATCTAAGGAGTTATCTAATATAGAAGACTTAGATGTGGTGCTTTTTGTTTCAATTATGCAATTGGAACAATCAGCTTCGAAGGAATACTTTAGAGAGCGGATCCTAGATGTCAAACTATGAAAAACAGAAACCTCTGGGTTAGTGCTTGAAACGTATAGGGTTCCTTTTGTTCCTGCATTGATAAAGCCACCACCGCCATGGAAAAAATATGAAAAGGCGATGCTTGCCATTTTAGAAAGAGCCCGTTGGCTGGCTGTGAATAAAAACGGGAAGCGAGGACCAGCTTTTACTAAACGTTCCCAGCAAGCAGATAGTACCCAAAGATTGCGTTTTGTATAAAATTGATGTGCATGATCGAAACCATGTGAAGCTTTCGGTTGTTTCGTATTGAAACCATTCGGCAATTCATAAATCGGTATCCAATACGGTATTACACTCGACTCAATTTTATCTATTAAAGCAAAATCTAAAGTGTCTGGTTTTTTTTGGTATTTCTTACCGTCAATGGTGTAGTTAATTAATACAGGAACCTGTTTTGCTTGTTTTACTGTTTTTTTTAGAAGGTCATCAAATTTACTAACCCACACTCTTGCCATATTTCTTTTATTTAGTTTTGCTGAGCAATTAGGGCAGGGGAATTCGTCTAGTACTTTACCTTCGTCTTGGTCTAATGAATTTTCCCAATAGATAACTTCCTCAGTACATTCTGAACACATAAAAACATCGGACCAAATCGTGTAGTTGATTTTGCCCTTAGTTTTTCCATCAGTATGGAGAGTTTCATACATCCAACCGCATTCTTTTTCTACATCTTTCAGAATACGTTTGGCGTGCTTCTCAAAAGCAAGGACATCAACAGGTGTATTATAATTGTTCGCAATGAAAGTGGCTGCAGGTGACAAATCACTTAATATCGCTTTACGAAATCCTAGTTTAGAGAAAGTTTTCCAAACTATTTTACCATTATCATCTTCTTCTTCTCGCAAAATAGTACCATCTGGCATTACTTGATAGCCTAACGATAGGACTGCTTCACGATCTCCACACATTTGAGCTGCGACACCAGTCATTCCTGTACCACAGAAACCGTCAAATATTGTATCACCCGGCTGAGTATAGTGGAGGATATAACGCATAATAGCTTTATGCGGTACCTTGGTATGGTAGGAGTGCGCGTTATAAATAGGATCATTTTTCCCTTCACTAACATCTGCTGCAAAGGGTTCTCTATGATAGTGATAATCAGAGGGCTGTTCTGACTTCTGTAGCTCCCATTCTGCGATAAAATCAGCAATCCAAGGATTAGGGCATACTGTATAATACGGGGGGTTGCTTAAGTTTAAAATATCCTTATCGCTACCGACTGGAAAGCCTTCTATTTTACGAAATTCTGGATCTTTTAGCTTTTCAGCCAGCAAAGCCAGAAAATATTCGCGGCGTTCTTGGTCGTTAGCGAAGGTTTTTCCTAGGCAGATCACTGGACCTGCTGCCTGCATTTGTTGGGAGTTATCACTGCTAAATAGATTCTCTTGTTGCATGGTAATTCCTGTGGCTGGTGCGGTATAAGCCACACCAGCGAGTATTAATTAATCGATGATAATGCGGACTTTATTCAGGTCTTTACCCTGACAGAGCTTGGTAAGTAGCCGGTTAAAGCGATCAGTCATTTCATCGCGACTCTGAGGCATGCCTTGACCAAGGGCATTTATGAGTTCGACGGAGCTAATCCTCACCTCTTCCAACCCTGCCAGCACCAGGTTTACTGCCTGCACAAAGGTAAAATCCATTGGTTCGGGTAACTGGCCTTGCTGAATAAAATCACGAATTAACTGTGCTTGATCGGGTTTGAGCAGTTCTAGGTTAATAAACGGGTCATCTAGCAGGTTGTTCAGGTTACTGAGCCAATCGCTCTGCAAGCTATCGAGCCGCTGTTCCAGATTCTTTAATTGTTCGCTGGCCGGTGCCTTGCCGCTCTCTTGGCGAGCATTGAATTCTGCCGGATTGGCATTCATCGTCAACTGTTTGGGATCGATGGGCTTGGCCGCTTGCAATTGTGCAGCGTCTTTGCGCCAATCAGCAAGTTGCTGGGCAGGGAGCAAGGCGATTCCGCTCAAGATATCCAACTCTGCTAGGCGCTCGTCACTTAGCAGCTTGGCTTTGGTTTTTTCTTCGCTGCTATCGAGATGCACCCGCATATAGAGCTCAATATAGTGCTTGGCATACTCTGCTTTCAACGTAGTCAATGCGTTGATCTGCGCTGATTTAAAGCTTTCATCACCACGTAATACCGGATCAGCCAAACCTTGTCTTAGCGCATCTCGCGCCAGTTTCACTTGTTCTTGCCAAGCGAGCTGCTCAGGTAGTACCAGTTGAGCCTCTTTGAGGTAGGCGCATAAAGGGGCCAGCTCGCTCACAACTGCTTTGAGCTGTACAAAGTTGTGCCATGCCTGCAGTATCTGTTGGAAAGCGGCGATTTCTGCGGCGGTCGCCTTAAGGTTTTTCAGCTTACCCGGTTTATCGTAGCGCTGAATGGTTTCCAAAAAATTCTTCAGCTCGGACATCTGCGTCGACAGCGTCTGTTCCTCACCCTCTTCCAGAACCGATTGTCCCCACAGTGGTAAGCGATCCTTGACACTCTGATGCCCCTTGACTAGCTCGTTAATCAGCACCTCGGTACGCTTTAACATTTCGCGTACTATGCTCTCATCACCTTGCTGGATCGAGGTAGCTAAACCGTCATTCATGTCCAATAGAGTGAGCAGCGATTTTAATGCAGTGACATTAAAATCCTTGGGCGCTTGAATATGTTTAAAATCTTTCAGTACATCAAATGAAATGGATTTGAATTTGACGGCATCGCTGGCTGTCAGGGTGTGGCCGACCACTACTAATTCAAGCTCGCCGCTATAAACTAAACAGGCGATCAGGACTAGCAGCCATTCTGGCTCTAGTCGGAAGCTTTCTGGCTTAAAATAGAGTCGAGAATTGATGGCTTCTAAGAGTTCCGCCTGATTGACGACCTGGCCTTGTGGCTTGCTTTGCAAAATAGCTAAAACCGCTTGGGCATAGCGTGATTGTAGCGGAGCTATTTTATCGCCATCCAATAATTCAAGTGCGTCAAGGACGGCATTGGCTCGCTTGGTGGCAGCGCCACCGGAGACAACACTTAATGCATCTTTGGCTGCGCTTTCTATGTTTTCATAGGTGATCCACTGACTAAAAATGGGATACTCGGGTGCTAATGAAACAAAGTGATTAGCCAAGATATGACTGGCAACGGATTCAAAAATATCCTTGAGGCTGCCAATTTGGGTATCTCCGAGCCCAGAAATGTTGCGGACAGAGGTACCTTTGAGCCAGTCCATCATCGGCTTGCTTTGCCCATTGTATTGGGCAATGTAGGCATCTTTGAAATGACTTTTTAGCCAAGTCTGCATCTCTCTCAGATAACCATCCGCCTTAAGTTTGTAGACATTCTTGGCGTTACCTGTAGCAGAAGCATGCAAATCTATAGCGGCTGCATAGTAGTTCAGGCTGCGATCAAAATCTCCGTCAGCATTTTGCAGTATAAATAGCACTTCATCGCTGCGTATGAACTCTTTTTTCTGCTTAGGTGGATTGTAGGGCTGTATAAAGTACATGTAATAGTCGAGTGGCGGCTTGGCAGTTTCTCGCTCATTAGGTGAGCCTAAGAACATCCAACCAGGACGATTAACATTGCGATCCAACCATTTCAGCTCGTGCCGCCACATCTGAATATTAGGTTGCTGCATATCAGTTTCTTCTAGGATCTGCAGCATAGCTTCACGATAGGCACCGTTACGACTATCATCCGTAAGCAAGGGAATCTTGTTTTCGATATAAGCATCAAAGTCTTCAGTCTTTTTCAAATCCAAAAAGAACTGATCGTTTGCCTTGTTCTTTGAAAAGAACTGACCATTGACGGTTTTTCGGATCTTCGTCAGTACAGCAACAATCTGAGTTTCAAGGTTTTTACTCTTTTCACCAGACAACTGCTCGATACCCGGCAGATAGAGACAGAGTGAATCACGCAGTTCAGCAGCGGTTGCTCCCATCTCGTTATAAACATCGCCAACAGTCAAACGATGGATTGCCAAACCGGCTACCAGGCGTTTGGCAAAGTCTACTTCGGTCGCGTTTGGATAGGCTTGGTCAATACGTGTAAACAGGGTTTCACCGACATCAATGACCTGGCCGACATCAGGGTTGGTCTTGGCGCTGGGATCGCTTCTGAGTTCATCCCAGTAGGTGTCATATGAAAATACACCTGGCTTATCAAGGGGAACTTGCTGATCCATTAAAGCTTGCATCTGTCGTGAGAGGCTGCGCAATACCTGACGTTGTTCGATACCTGCGCCATGTACTCGCTCAAAAGTATTAATGTAGTCAGGATGAACAGGGAACATCCGAACAAATTCGTCGAGCCGTTCATTCATACGATCAAAACAAGGCGTGAATTGTTGTAGATACTCACGGATCCAATGTAATTGCTGGGCATCTTTCTTGAGTAGGCGTTCAGCGACTACATATTTGATATCGTCACGAGTGATCAATACCTGTTCTGCACGGTCACGAATGCGTTTGACTTCTTGCGTTGCAAAAGCTAACTGAGTGCTGTCGAAAATAGCTTCCTGAACGCCGCAAATAAAACGAAAACGTGTGCCATCGATCACCTCTCCCATGACGCGCATCATGGCCATATCCAACGGAAGCTGCTGCTGGTTACGAGAGCGGAGGTAGTCGAGGATTTCATCGCAAATCAAAAGCAAACCTTGATCTGGATAACGTTGATGAAAAAGTGCCATCATCTCTTCAAAGTAGGGTTTGTGATTGGATGAAATTTCTTCCATTGCTGGAAATTGGTAATCAATCCCCATCTCTGCCAAGCTAGATGTCAGGTTGTCTGTGACAATATCCGCAAAAGCTTTTTTGCTAGCTCCAACCTCAAAGCGGATAACTTTAAATTTTCCGGCAATTTTGCCAGCAGCCTGGCGAACTTTGTCATTAGTAATGAATTTTGCAAGTTCAGGGAACTCAGCAACTGCTGAGACCACTGACATCAGGTGTGATTTACCTGAGCCGTAGTTACCGACAACCCAGAGAGATTTATTATCAACTGATTCTTCAAACTGCAACTGTGGAATGATGATGTCCGCCAGTTTTAGTGCCATCTTGTCCGAGATAACATAAGACGCCACCAACTGCTGAGCTTTGTGCTGTTCAGCAGACTCCTTGAGTTTGATGATAGTTGTGACGGGCTCAAATTGAATGAGCTCTCCGTACTTTTTCATTTATATTCCCTCTGCTCAACAAAATGAATGATCGGCAGATTTGCCAGCTCATTCGCTGTGTAAGATTGATAATCGGCCCTTCCCGGAACTGAAAAGGTTAAAAATTGTTCTGTAATCTGCCCTGGCCAGATAGCGATGATAGACTTGATACGCGCTAGCTCTTGTAGCTGGCGCAAAGGATCTAGTTCTATAGATGGCTCAAATAGAACCTGAATCCTGTCAATCCACACTACTTCAGACGCTATGCTATTTAACATTTGAGTGAGGATATCTGGTGCCTTACGGGATCGATCACCACGTGATAGCGGTAGCAAGTGTTCACATAGCTCTTCAGATAGCTCGAGCAACGTTATCTCTTCTGACAGCTGAGAAGGCAATATGCTTTGTTCAGTTGAGTTTACGATTAGCACTAGCGAACTAGCTTGGTCACACAATCTCAAAAGGGCTGAGTTGGTTTCCTTAAGCAGATCGTAAGTCGAGGATACGATTGTAGTATGGATGTTTTGACCAATCATTTATCTGAAGTTTTAACGTGAACTGATGGGCATATTCTAGCGAGTTAGCATCAACTTGTCTCAATAGAAGCAGATCACTCTGATGGTCATACGTACTACTGCTTCTAGTCGTTTTAAGGATTGGATAGTGAGCTGGCCGCCATGAGGGCAACAAAAATCTACTCTTTTGGGGCCAGTCTAGGTACCAGGAGGCATTCTCTATGCTCCGAAATTTTTCCCACCAACTTATCAATGGCATTATCATAAGCAATGTTCACCAGCGGCACTGAAAACCCGATACCTTGGATTTGGTTATCATCAGAAAACTGTATCATTGAATTCGCATCAGGATAGCCATCATAGCTGTTCCACATTTCCTCTGGCGATGAGTATGTTGAATCATCGTTCACAGCAGAAAAGAGATAAATATTCAGATAGCTTTTGGCATCTTCAACTGATGTTTTTAGCTTAGTTGCCAATGGCTCTTCGTCTTTAGGGTACATCAACACGCGCTGCTCATACTCCAATTCACTGTCTGTAACCAGTTTAAAATCCAGCACATAGTCGTTTATCGCCATCGGTGAATTGGGTTGTTCCTGTTTACTAAATACAAACGAAACATCCATCATCGGCAAGTAGTCCCATGTCCAACTCTCCAGTGGATTAGCTCCGCGGCGAGGAGGTTTACTGAAACTCCATGTATCCCATAGCAAAAATGATGTTCCCATTTTCTGCGCAACTTCATTGATCATCGGCAGTATTTGTTGGTAATAAGCTCCGCAAATGCGATGGGCCTGGCGGACTTGAGCAAATGGGTCGTGAGTCATTTATTGTTCCTTCAAAAATGAGTATTCAGAGGGCAGCGGTGTTTCTGCCAGATATTGATGAAATCGCTGCCAGGGAAGCAGGGGGGCCCGGATGCCGTAGAGCGTGAGCGCTTTCAAGCAATCCGCAACGATGCGCTTATCTTGCGGAGCTTCCCATTCCGAGTGCTGAAAGATCTCTCTTAGTCTACGCCATTCCATGCCATGAAAATCCACTTGAGGAAACTCTGTTTTTAATTCGCTAAACCAGTCTTGTGCTGCTGTGGGTAAATTACCCAGAGCCAGAAAATGGACAGCAGTTTTGGCATCATCATCATGTAAATAGGTATAAAGCTCTTTTCGCCATTGCTGCTGATATTGCATCCCACCAGCCGGTGGTTTGACTTCAACGATCAATGCTGTATGTTCGAAAGTGATCACGAGATCGGGCTCGGCGAATCTTTCGTGGCCAGAAAGGTTAAGCTTCATCTCATCTTCTACTTTCTTGGGAAAAGCATATTTTGGCCAGAAAGTGATGGATTCAAATTCTCCCCAACTGCCCCTATTTATCCCCAGTAATGCTGAAAAGAAATGATCCATTGCGGTAGGTGATAAATAGTTAATGCGGCTCCAAATTGCTGCTGTCAGTAAATCTTCATAGGACTGAAAAACTGTTCGCCAGCTTTGCGGTACCCCTTCATTGAGCGTTATTCTGCCCGCTTTCCCCTCCAGAATGGCATTTAACACTTGGTTTCCCTTTTTTCTACTGGATACTTGGATTCGTAATGTTTTTTTCGTTGTGGGAAGGTCGGTATTTCATCGCCTCTCGGATACCTTACAGCGTCCCATGACTACCAGGAGTCACCAAACTCCTGCTGATACCATTTTTCTTTCACAGTCCTGTGCTGTAAATAATCTTCAGTATCCAGCCCCCATACTTCGAGGGGAACGAAGTCTGAACCATTGACATCCGTGAGTATGAAGTCGGGATGGTATTGATCTTCCGCTGAATCATAAATCAATGGCTTGATAAATTGGCGTCGTTCCTTAGCCAGCTTTTCTTCAATGATCCCTTCGAAAGATGAATCAAGTGGGATCCATCGTTCACTCACCATCATTAAAACCACCTGACGAACACACGCGGAAACATATTCCCTGCCAGACTTTTCAGATGTTTTTTTTACTGGCACGTCGGTGACAGCAACAGCAATAATTTTACCACCATGCTACATTCCGTGGAAATCTAGCTAAGGACCTTTCCCAACGTGAACTATCGATGGTTAGATAAGGCATCCCGGCAGGAGGACAGCTCTTCGTTGTTCCTGCTAGAGGCAGATTATTGCCAACATTCATAGTTGGAGACCATGCATTAAGTTCTGAGATAGCGATCAGACGCCGACTGTTCGCGCAGGCATAACTTACAGCCTTCTTATTGGCGTGCTCGTTCCCTTGTAGCAATAGAACATCGGCCAGAACTGTGCGGCCTTGTTTAATGCTGCTGGCTTCTTTTTGCAAACGGGTCATGACTGTTGTAAGCCTTCTCTTGCCTTCAAGCCATGGGGCCCATTCATTTAATCCTGTGTTCTCCCAAAGCAAATGAAGAAGACCTAGCATCTTCATTTTCCTAAGGCGTTTGACTTGCTTTCTTTCCCTTGGAGGATACATTGCAGCTGGAGCAGCTCGTTCAGGGTCCGCCGTCGATACGCGTAACGAAAAATGTAATCCGATACGAAGGGTTCCGTCCTCCTCTTCCCTGACAGCCGCTGATGAATATGCTTTTGCACCACCATCAATATTTATACGAGAGTAGTATGAGCAGGATGGTTTGTGCCGAGGACCGGTGTTTGGGTTACGACAGAGAGTAAATAGACCGGAGCCTTTGTTGCTTCTGACATAAAGCTTAAGTTCCTGAGCTGGATCACAGCAGCAGGTCGCAATGTAATTGCGGTTATCCCTGGCGAGTTTAAGTGAGTGCTGGAAAAAGTTGGGTGGCGTGGATTTTTGTTGCTCAGGCGAAAAGTAATACGGTTTTTCTTTATCAAGAAGATGTACGCAGACCTTTGGCTGTTGCTTCCTTTCCATTGACTTCACCTTTGTGATTGTCTTCCAGTTGATGTTTTATCGCGTTCGCCAAGATTGTTCAAATATCCCACATTTAAATAATGGGTTATAGATCTGTAAGTCACAGCGCCAAAACTCAGATGGTAAGAACTAGGCACTAATGGCATAGATCCAATCTTCACATTGCGGGCATACCTTTTCACCATTCCAACAGATATGGCACCAGCAGCAATGCCAATTCTGCTTAGTTGTTTTGCAGGGAAGCTGGCGGGAGTTCGCAGGTCGTAGAGGAGCGAATTGTACACGTAGCGTCTGTTTTGGAGGTTTACTCCCGATGGCTAAATTATTAGCAGATTTGCTGTAGGGGCAAGTTGTAAGTAATTTTGCAGTATTCAGACGCAGTGGTGTATGAACAAAACTTTTTATGCCAGTGAGATCATCAATAACAACGCTAATTTTCACTCTACAGAATTCGCAGAACAGGCTATCGTAGTCTTCCTGCATCACATTGTAAGGCGCGACCCGCTCGCCATGATGGGTAATAGCAAAAGGCGCATAAACAGACTTATACATAATTAACTCCGGAATGAATGAAAGATGCCCGTGAGAACACAGGCATCTAGGGGAATGCTGACGCTTTTTACTGGAAGTGGAGTTACAGTGGCTGAGTCCGTTTCCTGCCACGTTTGCTCTTCGTGTTAGCGGCTTTTATTTCACCTCGCCCAAAGGTTCTGGCGTTGCCGGGTAAGGCCAGGCGCGCGAACGTATCTATCTTGGTCAGATACGCCACAGCACGCTGTAGCCCTTCCTGCTTCAGGATGTCGTCATACTTCACCATCCCTGTACCTGGCTTCTCATAACGTTCATGTTGTGCATTACAGTTGAAATACGTACCTTTGCCTTTAGTAATCACTTTTGCCCAGTACTCACCAAACTGAGTACAGATAGAGATATCACTGCGGGTTTTATTGCCATCAAGAAAGAATAAAGTGTGATAATGGAAGCCTCTGTCTGGCCCGTATTCCAGTTTCCATACCATGCCCAGGACATGTTTGAATAACCGGTTGCGTTTCATATTGCGTAACAGCTGCTGGCGTTGTTGTCTCGCTATCTCAGGCGTAATACTGCCTGAATGCACTTTTGCCCATGACAGGTCCAGACGTATTACCAGCAGTCGTGCACGCTGGTTAAAGAGATGCTGAATATAGTTTTTTATTCCTTTCAGATTTTTTACTGAATTACGCTGGTATTTCCGTAGTTCCTGCCTGAACTCTGGTTTAATCACGTCATCACGATATTCACTTACCAGCTTATTCAGCATTATGGCAGTATTCGTTGCATCACCTTTGGTAATGGCACTGTTATGTATTCTGCAATAAAAATCATACCGTTTGAGAGTTTGTTGGAAATAAGTGATTAGCGGGTGGAGCTTACGGCCTTCAAGAAATACATTAGGTATCTGGTCAAGCAGATGGATGATATCCAGCACTTCAACGATATGACAAGTCTGCTTATAACCTGAATGGTTAGCCAGTATGTTAAAGGGGAGTGATTTCTTTCTGACAAGCTTTTGCAATAACGTATAAATGCGATGAAGCTTTTCTGTCTGAATACTATTGTCTGGTAATGTAATCACTGTAGAGTGATTGTCATTATGGACCTCAGCACAGTTAAGGAGAATGTCAGTTGACTGACTCATATAACTTTCTCTCATAAAACAGCCACAATAACTTAAACGTCATTGTGGCTTTGATGGTTTAACGTATTTATACATGTCTGTGTTGTTATTGACTAATGGTAATTATCATAATTAGATAAGTAATTCGGTATGTTGGTGATTAATTGATAATGTTAATATCAATAACATAAGAACCTTTATTAGAAAGATATGCTTATTCAGAAAGGGCAAGCTGTGAGGACTTAAAAGACATGTATAAAGTTAGTGATGATATTTGAAGAAAAGTACAACGTTTTATTCAGCCCGTGATGCTTTAATTCTTTCATTAAGCCAGGTGATAATTTCACTTTCAAACCAGCGAGAACTGCGACCCAGTTTAATCGGTTTTGGGAATTGTCCTTCCTGAATCAGTTTATAAATCCACTTATCGGTCATTTTAGTGAAATCGACTATGAACGCCATATCAACCATCTGGTCATTGTGAATATCAATCATGTTCATGAAATGAAGTCTCCGAAAATGCTCAGGGGACACCAGTGCGGCATCCTTCATTTCATTGGGCGTATATGTATGGTTTTACTTTTTTACAGAGAGTTTCCATAGTGGGGGAAAGTCATTACTCAAAGCATGCAGGGCCAGGTTATGGGCTTTAACTATTGCGAAAAGAAAACTATCCTTACACCCCTTTCTAAAATCGAGGTTTTTTTAGATGAATTGTCAGTTGTGAAGGACAATGCATCAAGAAAAACACTACAGAAAAACTACGAAAAAACCACCAATTGACTATGTAATGCACTACATCTATCATCAATATAAAAATAATGAAGATGCTGTAAAGTGAGTCTGGTATTCGAAGAGGTAAAATATGAATTTAAGCAAAGGAAAGAATGAGAGTTACAGGCTAAAAATAAAAACAAAAAGAGAACTATCCGTTTTCTATTGGTTTGTAATGGAAAACAAACCCATGACCGGTTACTACCTGTCCTCACCTCTAAAAAACATGAAAAGAATAAACTCAATTTATCGAGTGAGCATGGGGGATGCCTCCGGATTATTGTCTGAAATTATCAGTCATTATTATTTAGGTGCTCTTGACGTTATTCTTTATTATGAAAGAAAAATAGAGTTGTTTCTTGACTCACTTCTTCCGGAGTCAGAGTTTGAATGGTTCAGGAAAAATGAGCATGCCTGCTATTTTGTGTGGTTAAGCATTAAAAAATATTGTCCTCAACTATCTTCTGAAATGCTCAATATCCAAAAGGAGGTTGTGCCACAAAAATTTAGTCATGTTCGCTCTCTGGCTGATCTATCAGTTTATGGTAATTTCAACCCAAATACTCAGCATGTAATTGCGTTAGAACCTTTTCTTTCAGAAATAAAATCGCTGCATACACATCCCACATCCCATAAAGAACGTTATAACTCCATTCTGTATTTTATGGATTTAGTTCCAGCATACTTCATTGATAAACTCTCATTTATAAAAAACATAAGATCCCAATGGGATAGCAAGTTTAAAGCAAAACGTAAGTTAAACATTCCCATGGACAATACAGAGTTATGCCAGTGGGCCTGGGAATATATGAAAAATAAACCGTCCAGGCGAATGCGCATTTACGACCAAAGCACAGACACCCCGGAGAAGAGTGCTGCATTATCTGGTGAAGATGATACCAGCCCAACATATTCTGCTGACAACAAAGATGAGAACTGTAATAAGCATATGTCAGAAAGTACTTCGCAGGAAGACTACAATAAATCACCCCGCAATGACGCAGCTAATTACAAGAATTCAGAGCATAAAAGTGGCACAAAAAAGGTAAGTTACAGAACCATAGATCTTTCTCCGGAAGGCGGCAGTACACTTTCCAAAGTTAACAGGATTGGCTGGCATGATGCATTTGAAATTATTCAGCCATCAACATCAAAAGAAATATATTTAGCTATCCATGCAGTCTGGACTTTCTATGTTGGAGGAACATTATCAGAACCAGAACTGTATCACCAGTTTAAGCGTGCCAGGGATACATACCTTACCCGTAAAAGGAAAAAAACAAAAAGAATCAGAAACAAATAACAGGGACTGAATTATCCTGTGTGGGCTGGTGAGCTTATTGTTCAGGATAAATCCCCCCCATCAAAGCACCTTGAAAATATTCCAGATATTTTGAATCCTATATTACCCACATGAAGCCGCGCCGGTATGTATTACTGGTGTGGCTTCTGTTCATTGATCTGTCGTAACGATCGATATGTACACTCATGATAGTCAATGGCTATCAATAATTCATTATTGATCGTTTTTGTGATAGGTGATAACGATCAATTTACTCAAACTGATCTGTATTAACGATTATCCGCTAGCTCATTTAATCAATACGATCAGCCTGCTCCCCTTAAAACGGAAGCGGGCTTTTTTGTAATTAAATCATCAGGAAAGAAAACCATATGCTCAGAAACCATTATGCAGTTCTGGCTGGATTAGTGCTGCTTAGTCATAGTGCCAGCGCCGTACAGGCTGACCAGCAATGGGGTGACTGGTACGGGAACATCAGTGCCATGGAGTTTGAACTCAATACTCAAAATATTTCAGGCGAAGTGCTCACACTGACCTGCACAAGCGGAAAGCTGGCTGCTGCTTACAGCGTACCTACGGAGAATTACCGCGTCTCGTCACAAACAGGGCTTTCTGAACCTGGAGTCAGTATCAATGGTACGAACCATCCTCTGGATGAAACGACCTTTACTGCGCTAAAAGCGACAAGTGAAAAAGACGTAATAAAAATGACCTCTATGAATGCCGCTATCTCTAGAAAATTCAGCGCCAAAGGGCTGAATGAGGCACTGGTTGATGCCACATGGCAGGACTGTATTAATCATTAATAAACTGAAAGGAAACCTTATGCGTAATCTTGTTGTTTTATCTCTCAGCTCTGCAGCACTGTTTATTCCATTGGTCTCGTCTGCAATGACAATTCACGGCGACATACATCCCGAACGCTATACCTTCTTTCTGACTCAGGAAGGCAGTAATCAACTGAAACAGGCAAATGACCGGATAGCGAAGAACCCACAAGCTTATACACTTGATGTGAATCATACCGGCATTCAACCCTTTGACGCTGTTCGCTGGGACGGGAAGCCTGTAAAAGCCGTCACCTGCGTCCTGGTAGACGGCGTGATGATGGGACAAAAAGCCACGTGGTCACAATGTAAAGACGAGAGCGGTGCTGAGTATTTCGGCAATAAAGGCTGGCTGGTACGTGATTATGTGGCAAAAGCCTGTGAAGTCGGAAAATCAGATTGTCCTGTTTATCTTGTGCTTCAGACAGATCCACCAACAATGCGCAGCGATATGGCGAATTTCGTACCTGCTCCTAAAAACTTTAATGCTTCTGCAAACCTGACGGATGAAATTAAAAACGACGGATGTCAGATGGCTAACAATTCCTTTGAATATGCGAAAAGCAGTATTCGTTGTTCTGCAATCAATACCGTGCGTTTTATTCGCAAACAAAATACCGAAGCCAAATATGAGGCTGATCTCACCACAACTTCAGGCGAAAACCTGACAATGACTGTCGGGTACACCTATGGGAATGCGTCCAGCAAAGAACCGGGCTGGCGCACAATCTCTGTCAAAAAGGGGGGCATTATTACTGATATCCGCAAACAGGGCCAATGGCTCCCTAATGGCTACAGGTAGAGGTGTTTTCCGTGCGTAGTCAAAGTGAAGTGGTTACGAACATGCCGGGTAATGAGCCCCCATGGCCTGATTGTACGTGGCAACTTGTCCTGTGCGTAACGGGGATTACGTTGATGCAAAGCCATTCGGTCACGGTCAAGGCTCTGGGGGCAGGTTTGACTACCTTTAGCCTGATTAAAGCGATAAAAAAACTCGCCGTACTTGCCTGATGGCAAGACGCGGAGTCCACAGGATAAAAATACGATGTCTGAAAATAGCACAGGAAAACTTCGTAGCTTTACAGAAAAGCTGAATTTCCCACGCGGAAAAGCACCTGCAGAAAATCATGACACATCTTCTGAACGCTTACCGGAAAACACGGTAAAACATTCGATAATTGGTTCTGACAAATACAGGCTGTTACTGGAAAATATTGTCATCAATGGTCTGTTGAATATTGCCGAGGATAAACTTAGTGACGATGCTTTTGTTGAAGTTATTTTCAACAAAGCATATGAGCTTTTGCCTGTCCCGGTCAGGATGGTCCTTAAGCGGGAATGGTGCCTGAGTTACCTTCAATCGCAAAAAGCGCCGATTCTGGTGAAACTGCAACTTTACCGCGCAGGAAAGCTTAGTTCTGCCGAACTATCTGCATTGCCGTTACCAGATTCAGAAAAGGCAACATCGCAGATACAACCTTCGATTTTGCCTTAATAATCCTGCCTTTCAATCCAGGCCATCCTTCGGGGTGGCCTTTTTTATGCCGATTTTTCACAGGAGTTTTTATGACCCGTTTAGCCAGCCGCTTTGGTGCGGCGAATCTCGTTCGCCGCGACCGTCCGTTAACCCGCGACGAACTGGCGCATTATGTGCCGAGTGTGTTTAGCGAAGAAAAGCATGAATCCCGCAGTGACAGGTACACCTATATCCCGACTATTTCCCTGCTCGATAACCTACAACGTGAAGGCTTCCAGCCATTCTTTGCCTGCCAGACTCGAGTTCGAGACCAGAGCAAACGAGAGCATACGAAGCACATGCTGCGCCTGCGTCGTGAAGGTCAGATTACTGGCAAACAGGTTCCAGAAATTATTCTACTAAACAGCCACGACGGCTCCAGCTCATATCAGATGTTACCGGGGTTATTCAGAGCAGTTTGCCAAAATGGGCTGATTTGCGGTGAGTCGTTCGGGGAGGTGCGAGTACCGCATAAAGGCAACATAGTCGAGAAAGTCATTGAAGGAGCCTACGAAGTACTGGAGATATTTGACCGCGTAGAAGAGAAACGCGATGCCATGCAGTCGCTTTTGTTGCCGCCACCCGCACAGCAGGCAATGGCGAAAGCCGCATTAACCTATCGCTTTGGAGAAGAGCATCAGCCGGTGACGGAGTCGCAGATACTTTCACCACGCCGCTGGCAGGATGAAAGTAACGACCTGTGGACCACTTATCAGCGCATTCAGGAAAACCTGATCAAAGGCGGGCTATCGGGGAGAACAACCAAAGGAAAGCGCGCCCATACCCGAGCAGTGAAAGGTATTGACGGTGATGTGAAGCTCAACCGTGCCCTCTGGGTGATGGCTGAGAATATGCTGCAGCTTGCTTCATGATTTCTTCCACTATTTTCCCTTAACGCCTTTCCGAAGATTCGGAAGGGCTTTTCTTTCTAAGGAACAACCATGTCTACGATCAATTTATCTCCGGTATTTCCTGCAAACGAGCAGCGAGTCATCCAGCGAGCATTACGTCTGCTGGATAAATACCAGCGTCAACCAAGTGAGTCATTCTCCTCAACCAGCCTCACAAAAACATGGCTGAAACTGCAGATGGCTCACCTGGAGCGGGAAGTCTTCATCGTGATGTATCTCGACAATCAGCATTGCCTGCTGGAGCGAGAAACACTGTTTACCGGCACGCTCAGTCATACCGAAGTGCATCCCCGCGAAGTGGTTAAATCAGCCCTGAAACATAACGCCGCTGCGGTCATTCTGGCACACAACCATCCGTCCGGCACGACAGAAATCAGCCAGCAGGATAAACATGTCACTCAGCGGATTGCTAAAGCCTTGGCTCTGGTGGAAGTGCGTGTGCTGGATCATCTTGTGGTCGGGAATGAAGTGGTTTCTTTTGCTGAATGTGGCTTGTTGTGAGGTGGAGAATGAAAATTATCAGTAAGCGCCAGGCGATGCATATTTATCGTCAGCATGCCGAATCCAGGCTATCTGCCTTCTGTACAGGTCACTACCAGTGGCATGGCAGTGTATGCCATTACTATGGACGTGAAGTTCAGGATATCAGCGGCGTACTCGCTGTTTTTGTTGAACGTCATCAGGAGCGGGCAGGCCCGTACGCCATTCTTCGCAGCGTGACAGTGAACTAATCATCCCACTCAGTCATTAAGGAATATGTTAATGCAGTCGACCACCTTATCTGGCACATCGGCGGAGAACGCAACCTGCCTTCAGTGGGGATTAAAACGTAATATCACGCCGTGCTTCGGCGCTCGCCTGGTACAGGAAGGCAACCGCCTATACTTTCTGGCTGACCGGGCGGGGTTTAATGGCTCATTCAGTGACGATGAAGCATTGCGCCTAGATCAGGCGTTTCCACTAATAATGAAACAGTTAGAGCGGATGCTCACCACTGGAGAGCTTGATCCCCGCAGTCAGCACTCCGTCGCTCTGCATCACAACGGACTCACTAGTGAAGCTGACACTCTCGGCTCTCATGGCTACGTTTACATCGCTATTTACCCCAGTCAGCCGTAACCAGGTAACACCTTCCTCTTCCATTATCAGGGACTCAACTCATGCATATTTCAACTGTACCGGTCACGGTGCCAGTTTCGTCACGCCTGTCGCCCGTGCAGGTCTGGCAGCAACTATTAACTTATCTGCTGGAACACTATTACGGTCTAACGCTAAACGACACACCATTCCATGATGATTCCGCCATCCAGGAACATATCGAAGCGGGAATAACACTGGCTGATGCGGTGAACTTTCTGGTGGAACGCTATGAACTGATACGCACTGACCGCAAAGGGTTTACATGGCAAGGTCAGACACCATTTCTGACCGCTATCGATATTCTCAGAGCCAGGCGAGCTACCGGATTAATGAATATATAAATTCTTCGAGCATCATTCCTGATTTTTACCTCTGAACTTCCCACCTTATTTATTCATCGCATAATGCGCCTGCCATTTCCGGCAGGCGTGTTTGCTTTTATGGATGATTGACGATGCAAACAGAACCCGTTGTATTAACGGAACACAATGAACTCATCTGTTCGACCAATATCGAACGAGTAGTTTCTGGCCGCGATGCTGCACTGCTGCAAATTGAACAGCTCATCCAGCAGCTTGATGCTATTTCACGGTTAACCTCTGAAGTTGGCGGTGGTACGGCGCAAGACTGGGCGATGAAAGCCGGGCACCGCTACGATAGTTGGCTGACTGAAACTGTGGATAAAGCTATCCCTGCTGTCACCCGCAATATTGACCGTAGTATCTGGCGTGATTTGATGTTGAAGTCTGGCATGATGGCATTGATGGATGCTCAGGTGCGCGACCAATGGCATAAGAACCTGGAGCAGGGTGATCTACCTGCTATCAGCGAGGCGAATATACTCAGTACTTTTGAGCAGTTACATCTGAATAAAATGGATGTATTTGAGCGTGGGATCATCAATGTGTTCAAAGGTCTGTCATGGGATTATAAGACCAATAGCCCTTGTAGCTTTGGTAAGAAGATCATCATTAACAATCTGGTGACGCATAACTGCTGGGGATTTAGTCTGAACTGGGGCTGGAGGCGGGATCAACTAGCGGATCTGGAGCGGATGCTGTTTTTACTCGATGGCAAACCGATTCCCGACAACCGTGGTGATATCTCTACCCGGTTGATGGAACATATTCGGGATAACCCTGCTAAGGATATGTACGAGGATGAGTTCTTCAGTATTCGTTACTTTCAAAAGGGAACAGCCCATCTGACGTTCAAGCGTTTGGAGTTGATAGAAAGGATGAATGACATTATTGCGAAACACTATCCGGGGATGTTAGCTAAGTCTCGTTGAAGCGGAGAGTTTCAGTTGCTTCCTGCTGGTAAAAATGGCTCAAAACTGAGACTATACACATTGCTCTAACTCGTTGATTTATAATGATAGCAAACTAAAATTAATTGAGTATACAAGTGAGTATATAACGAAGATTTAAATTATTTAATATTTATGTAATTCAGATAGTTATATTGATTTGGCGAGTCCGGCCTTCGCTCTCACCCTCTAAACACCTCTCTCCTGTGCCACTCCACAAACCCATTTTGGGGATAATTCTCGCGCATCATCGGCAGCGCTATCGATTTACCGTCGAAATCCCAGAATAGTTTGCCCACTATGCCGCTGCCATTCACTGCGGGCGACACCTGAACCCGCATACACCCATCCAGCCCAATCGAACCTTTATCAAAGGCTTTATGATGGATTGCGCACAGCGCCAGGCCGTTTGAAATCTCGCACGGGCCGCCGTGCTGTTTCCATTTGATATGGGCGGCTTCCAGGGCAACCGAAGTACTGTCGTGGCGCATATTGAAGCCACAAATGGCGCATTCATAGTTATAGGCACGTAGAACCTGCTGGCGGAACAATGGGTCCCGTTGTTTGCGGATTTGCAGGATATCAAATCCCAGTTCATCCGCGATCTCTTCCTGAATGCTTTCGGTGAAGTGCGCCTCAAGGATTTGCTGTGCCAGGGCGTTAATGAGGTTTTTGCTCTTTTTCAGCAGGGAAAAATGTTGTTCATCAAAGCCTCCGGCAACGTTATGCGTCACCAGTTCTTCTGCCGCAGGCTAACTTTACCGGTGATGAAGAAGAGTAAAGGAGTCGCTCATGGAGATGGTAAACCTCTCGTTAACAGAGGCTTATGCGCTGGCATATAAGGTGCTGCGCGGGAATGGATTCAGTGAAGCGCATGCCGCTGTGGTAGCGAAAAACGTTACCCACGGCGAGCGTGATGGCTGTGCCTCGCATGGTCTGTGGCGGTTGCTGGGGATTGTGGCGACCCTACGTAAAGGGAAGGTGTCACCCGACGCCGAGCCAGTTATCACCGATACCGCGCCGGCCATTGTGAAGGTGGACGCCGGTGGGGCATTTTCCCTACTGGCGTTCGAGCGCGCGCTTCCGCTGTTGATGGAAAAGGCGCGCCACAGTGGTATTGCAGCACTGGCGATTAACCGCTGCGTGCACTTTTCGGCGCTGTTTGCCGATGTTGAGCCGCTCACGGAGGCTGGGCTGGTGGCGCTGGCGACGACGCCCGGCCAAGCATGGGTTGCCCCTGCTGGCGGGACGCAGCCACTTTTTGGCACTAACCCGATAGCGTTTGGCTGGCCGCGTGAAGAAAAACCCCCGTTTATCTTTGATATGGCGACCAGTGCAGCGGCACGGGGTGAGATCCAGCTCCATCAACGGGCAGGAAAAACGGTGCCGGAAGGGTGGGGGATCGATGGTGACGGTCAGGCCACCACCGACGCGCAGGCGATCCTCGACGGTGCGATGCTGACGTTTGGCGGGCATAAAGGGTCAGCTCTGGCGGCGATGGTGGAACTGCTTGCCGGACCGCTCATCGGTGATATGACCAGTGCGGAATCACTGGCGTGGGATAACGGCGCTGGCGGGTTGCCCTATGGTGGTGAGCTGATCCTGGCCCTGGATCCGGTCCGCTTCCTGGGGGCGGACGCCCCGCGGCATCTGGCGCGTGCCGAGATGCTCTTTGCCGGGATGCAGCGGCAAGGGGCGCGTTTGCCGGGTGAGCGTCGCTACCATTCCCGTACGCGTACAATTCGAGACGGTGTGGAAATCGCCCATTCACTTTTCAAGGATATATCTGCGTTAGTGAAATAATTATTGCCATTTTCGCGATAACAGGAGGGATGATGTCCCTCCTGTTATCGGTTTTTTGTCACGTGTTTTTTTTCATACTGTGTTTTGCGCGTAATGTCTCCTTGCCAGGATCTATGCAGAGAAGGAAATCGCGTATGGTGACGGAGAATTCATAGAATATTAAACATAACTGTTCAGGTAGAATTCGGCATGTCAGAATTAACATGATTAATCCTTACCATTATTTATACGCAAAGGTAAGTGAATCATAACGATAATCCATATAAAAATGCCAATGATTTTTATGGGCCAGGGTTCAAACAAGGCGAAACAGGCGAGGATTCCTGCGATCAGTAATGGTCCGGATAATAGGTCAAGTACTCCACCCAATAGACGCATTTTCGTGGGTAAAAACCTGTTTACGATAGAAGCGATAATATAAATACTCCCTACGATGATAATAACGGCAAGGGTTTTATCTTGCCATGAATCGAATTCGAACAAGCAAATTAAACATAAGGTAACTACATAACCGCTAAGAATTATATTTATTATCGGAATAGTAAACTTACTCATATCACTATGTCTCAGTAGTTTTATTTACATTATTATTATGAATGTTTTCCTTACCAGATATAGCACTCAATCACTACATTACGTCTCCCTAGTACATTACTACTAATGGCATGATATTTATTTTATCTGAAAATAGACTTTATACGGTAGTCATCTTTATTCTTCGTGATTCCCCAGGAGTACGATAAGCAAGCAAATTATTGAGGGAAGAAGGGGTACTGATGGACACAGTAGAGGAACTCAACGGAACATACTTTTATAAAGGGGTCTGTAACATTTCTGCAGGTGAGCTATTTTTCTGGATTTTTCTCGACAAAATTGATGAACAATTTGGGGGAATTAAAGATGTGGTAACAATGTCATGTATCATTCTTGGGTTACCATTGCTGAAAACACGGGGTAAACCATATGGGGCAACATAGGCACATCAATTGCCTCCAAATATTCTCGTGAGTTTCTTAACGTAACATTGTCCGTCAGGCTTCCTACCATCACCAATGCCAGTATCAAATATTTAAAACCAATGATGACCAACAATCTTGGGGCATTCGTTGGACGAATAATTCCTGTGATTGGTTGGGCATTACTCGCAAGTGATGTCGCCCAAATTGTCTATAAAACGGTGAATGTCTACAACACCATTGCCAGAGAGGAGGATCGCGTATGGTGACTGATAACGAGGTATTAGAATTTTTTCGGGGAGAGTTATCTCTCGCGGTAACGTTTACTTTCAAGCCTATCCCGATTGAACTTGATACGCCGCTGCAAGGTTACGCTGAATGGGATGAATTACCGTATGCCATTGAAGATTTTGGAGAGAAATATAACGTTGATGTTTCAGTCATTGATTTCGAGGCCTATTACCCGTGGGAAAGAGAGTCGGTCTATCGAAAGTGGTTTACCAAAGAACCCATCAAACAAGTGTCAAAACCGCTTACTGTGCGTATGTTCGCAGAATCAGCCAGAGCAGGTCACTGGTTATATGATTGATTACAAGGAGTTTTACAAATGGCTGTACCCGTTCATTTATTTTTAAAAGATGATGGTGGCGCGATGATTCGTGGAGGTTCAGATGTCCGGGGACGTGAAGGCAGTATTGAGCTCCGTGGTCTAACACATAACCTTAGCATTCCAACAGATGGTGCCACCGGGAAGCTAACCGGCACACGCCAACATGGCCCATTTCTATTTGACAAAGAGATCGACTCCTCCAGCCCATACCTTTACAAAGCAGTTGCGACAGGTCAGACACTTCAAAGTGCGGAACTTAAGTTCTATCACATAAACGACGCAGGCCAGGAAGTGGAATATTTTAATACCCTACTTGAAGGTGTAAAAGTTGTATCAGTGACACCAATCGTGCATGACACACGTACGGTAACGGGAACCGGGCATTTGGAAAGCGTACAACTGCGCTATGAAAAAATCACCTGGTGTATTGTAGATGGCAATATTCAATATACCGACGCCTGGAACGAACGTACTACGGCATAACAAAGATGGCGCAATAACCCCTAATAAAGGCGCCCGCAGGCGCCTCAATCACAATCATACTCTCACCCCTTCGACGCTTTCCCCGCAATTACCGCGATAAACTCCAGCACCTGCTTTTGTTTGCGTGCCGACAGTTTTTCCACTTTGCGCAGCGACGTCATCAGCGCTGACTCTTCGGGTTGGGGCGTTTGGGCGGTGAGCACGATGCAGCCTTCCATCACCCGTACTTTTACGTCGGTGCCGGTGTCGAATCCGGCGGCTTTTAACCACATCCCCTTCATCACGATGGACGGAAAGCGCACGTACTTCACCGGAATACGGCTGTAATCGGGATAACGACTCGCATATCCCACCTTCAAATGGCGGTTATCGGCGGCGTGGACTTCTGGATCAAACGAAACTGCAATACAATGCGTATCAGTCATGATGGCTATTCTCGTGAAATAGTTACTGTGATTAGCGATGCGAGGGTGTTGGTAGCACCTTCGCATCGCGCTAATAAAACCCCTGTAAATTACGCCAGTAGAATGGGGGAAGTCCAGATGTAAATACAATGAAATAAGCGCGATTAGCGTGCTATTCGGAATAAACAGAACATCTCCCTGCGCCAATAAAACCAGTATTATTCAGCGTATAAATTCATTCTCATTCCATCCGCCAAAGACCGATTATTTCCAGAAAATATCATGGCTCTGAGTTGGGCTAAAAATGCGATCTAACTCACTGAAGCAAATAGCAAACTCTGAAACTACACCGGTTTGTACACTTTGATTTACACTTTTAGTGATATGAATCACAAATATAACCCCGTGAAGTGATCCGACTCTCACAAAATGGCGTGTACTTATTCACCCGTAGATTGTGAGAACAGCGTGGAAAGTTAAGTTTTCAGTATTTCCACTTTCCACAGACATACAACGGCAAACAGCAAATCAACACGCAGAAAAAAACTTGTTGAATATGAACGGGTAAAAAAAAGACGTGTGATTTGCATCACTCACATTTACAGCTTTTTAAATTATTGGCAGTGATTAATGTTGACTGGGCTATTTCCATAATCAATCAAATCTTGCATAGTGCTTCCACATTATTTCACCCCCTGTATCAGGCGGAGAATAGTAATATTTCATCAGCCTCTGTTGATGAACTCGATATGATTTACTTCACATTAATACGTACACGACCACTGTTACTGGAGAAACAACATGAATTATCCGGCAGAACCCTTCCGTATTAAAAGCGTTGAAACTGTATCTATGATCCCGCGTAATGAACGCCTGATAAAAATGCAAGAAGCGGGTTACAATACTTTCCTGTTAAATTCGAAAGATATTTATATTGACCTGCTGACAGACAGCGGCACTAACGCGATGAGCGACAAGCAGTGGGCCGGAATGATGATGGGTGATGAAGCGTACGCGGGCAGCGAAAACTTCTATCATCTGGAAAGAACCGTGCAGGAACTGTTTGGCTTTAAACATATTGTTCCGACTCACCAGGGACGCGGTGCAGAAAACCTGTTATCGCAGCTGGCCATTAAGCCGGGGCAATATGTTGCCGGGAATATGTATTTCACCACCACGCGTTATCACCAGGAAAAAAACGGTGCCATCTTCGTGGATATCGTGCGTGACGAAGCACACGATGCTGGTCTGAATATTGCTTTTAAAGGTGATATTGATCTTAAAAAATTACAAAAGCTGATTGATGAAAAAGGTGCAGAGAATATTGCGTATATCTGCCTGGCGGTGACGGTTAACCTCGCGGGCGGGCAGCCGGTCTCGATGGCTAACATGCGTGCGGTGCGCGAGCTGACGGAAGCTCACGGCATTAAAGTGTTCTACGATGCCACCCGCTGCGTAGAAAACGCCTACTTTATCAAAGAGCAAGAGCAGGGCTTTGAGGACAAGAGCATCGCCGCGATCGTCCATGAAATGTTCAGCTATGCCGACGGTTGTACCATGAGTGGTAAAAAAGACTGTCTGGTGAACATCGGCGGCTTCCTGTGCATGAACGACGACGAAATGTTCTCTTCTGCCAAAGAGTTAGTGGTGGTCTATGAAGGCATGCCATCCTACGGCGGTCTGGCCGGACGCGACATGGAAGCGATGGCGATTGGCCTGCGCGAAGCCATGCAGTATGAGTACATCGAGCACCGCGTGAAGCAAGTTCGCTACCTCGGCGACAAGCTGAAAGCTGCCGGTGTGCCGATTGTTGAGCCAGTGGGCGGACACGCGGTATTCCTCGATGCGCGTCGCTTCTGCGAACATCTGACCCAGGACGAGTTCCCGGCGCAGAGTCTGGCAGCCAGCATTTATGTCGAGACCGGCGTGCGCAGTATGGAACGTGGAATTATCTCTGCGGGCCGTAATAATGCCACCGGTGAGCACCACAGACCAAAACTGGAAACAGTACGCCTGACTATTCCACGCCGCGTGTATACCTATGCGCATATGGATGTGGTGGCAGACGGCATCATTAAACTTTACCAGCATAAAGAAGATATTCGCGGGCTGAAGTTTATTTACGAGCCGAAGCAGTTGCGCTTCTTTACCGCACGCTTTGACTATATTTAAATGTTATTCAGGCCCCATCTTGTGATGGGGCTTTTTTGTATTCCTTTTCCATGAACAGGAAGCCTTTGCGGTGCCCGTTACCGCAATATAACGAAAAAATTGCAAACCCTGACTCCGACATTTTTATTATCCGCATGATGTACAAATGACAGCTGTAATTATAACGAATAGTCTACAGGAACATTTATCATGGATATTAATGCCATTGAGCGACAGAGTAGTACCCCCGGACTGATTAGCGGAACCATGTTGGTTATCGCAACCGTCGTGGGCGGTGGAATGTTTTCCCTGCCGATTGCGATGGCCGGCGTATGGTTTCCCGGCGCCTCTGTCATTCTTCTTTTTGTTGCCATCATGATGTTATTAACCGGCCTGATGCTGGTTGAAGTTAACCTGCATTACGGCGCAGGTGCCAGTTTTAATACCTTCACTCAGGATTTATTAGGCCAGAAGTGGAATATCGTGGTCGGTATCGCGTTTGGCTTTGTGTTGTATATTCTGACCTACGCCTATATCTCCGGGTCATCGGCGGTGATGGCGCAAACTGTGTTCAAATACAGCGGCGTGCGCTTTCCGGCGAATGTCTCGGTGGTGATTGTCAGTATGCTGGTCGGGGCGATTGCCTGGTACAGTTCGCTGCTGGTCGGACGCATCACCACTATTTTGATCATCGGTAAGTTTATCGCCTTCTTTGCCACGTTCTCCGGACTGGTCGGCCATATTGAAGTGGCGAAACTGGTCGACAGTGTCGCGGTGGCGATCCCTGGGTCGCAGTACCTGCCGTATATCCTGATGACGCTGCCGTTCTGTATTATCTCATTTGGTTTTCATGGCAACGTGCCGAGTCTGGTCAAACTGTACGGTAAGAGTGGGATCCCGCATATTACGCGTTCGATAATCATCGGCACGCTGTTTGCTCTGCTGCTGTATGTCTTCTGGCTGGGTGTGACGATGGGCAACATCAGCCGTTCGGAATTCCCGCCGATTATCGCTAAAGGCGGCAATATCGACGTGTTTGTCGAGGCCATCAGCGGGCTGTTTACCAGCCGCTATATGGATCTGATCCTGACTTTCTTCGGCAACTTTGCGGTAGCCAGTTCCCTGCTGGCGGCAACCCTCGGCCTGTTTGACTATATCGCTGACCTGTTTCACTTCCCGGATAATGGCGTCGGTCGTCTGAAAACTGCGCTGGTAACCTACTTCCCACCGGCTGCTGTGTGCTTTTTCTTCCCGAATGGTTTTGTCCACGCGATTGGCTATGCCGGTCTGGCCTTCACCATCTGGAGCGTGATCCTGCCACCGTTCCTGGTAAAAGCGGCGCGTAAGCGTTTCCCTACGGCCAGCTACACTGCACCCTGCAATAACACGGTGCTTAACCTGGTGATCGTCTGCGGGGCGGTTGTCTATCTGACGGTGGTGCTGGACGTGTTTGGCCTGCTGCCTACGTTCCGGTAACGGGAGGCGCTATGTTTTTGACATTGCTACGGTTTCAGCATCCGCTGGTTTATCGCTTTGCGTGGCTGCGTTTACGGGTGGTGGTGTTAAGAACGTGCGGAATGCGTAAGAGAAAGGGGTGAGTGTTTTACTCTGCTGTAGCAGCCGGATGCGGCGCTTGCGCCTTATCCGGCCTACAAATGTGCGTGAAACGTAGGCCTGATAAGCGAAGCGCCATCAGGCATAAGCGCCAGGCATTACACGCGGAAGTAGCGTGGTGGGATCAACGCAGAAAAGGCGTCGAACTTCTTCACCATCTTTTTCCAGAACAACATAACAACAATCCTCTCTTTGAAAT